>Ga0316204_10001643_pt1 | contig 57892 bp, 54 predicted proteins | sample 6monrhotite_MG_2_FD_205661 | JGI IMG/M metagenome (GOLD analysis project Ga0316204, IMG submission 205661) | Microbial mat bacterial communities from mineral coupon in-situ incubated in ocean water Damariscotta River, Maine, United States -... | ecosystem: Environmental > Aquatic > Marine >...
GGATGCTTCGTCGGAACTCGTTCCTCAGGGTCAACATAGCTGAAAAGATTGCCGCTCGTTTGATCTCGTCCGCGCATGTGTTCCTCCGTATTCACTGAAATCAGAGAATCATGGATAAACACTCAAGCCGAGGACTTTTTCAGCAGCCTGCTAGAGGAATGTGGAGATTACGGGCGCGCTGAAAAAACTGGGTGTCAGGCTCTCGAGATTAATCCGAAAGACAGTTGGGCCGTGCACGCGGTCGCGCATGTCATCGAAATGATGGGGCGTCAGGATGATGGAATCAAATGGCTCACTTTCCGTCAAAATGATTGGGCGCCAAACAACTGCTGACCATGGCAACACAGATACCTGGCAAGTTGGGAATCGTTTCGATGAAGACTGGATTGGCGAGGGCTTTCAGTTCGGTCGAAAGGTCGTTCTGGCTGGATTTATGCGGCTGACGCCGGGCCTTGGTGTCGTCGCTATACAGCCCGTTCTCGACCGATGGCCTCATAACATCGGGCTTGTTATTGCCCGCTTTCTACTTTGCTCTCTTCATCTTCGTCATCGTCGTCGTCAAGGCCGGCCAGCATCGGTGCGGAATCTCCGATCATCTGGATATTTTCTATCCCCTGTTTCATTTCAGTCATGATGAACTCGGCGCGCTTCAGGGGGCCGCCGATATCGCGGCTGGGGAACAGGGTGTGCCAGGCGTCGATCTTCACGCTCAAGGCGCACAGAACGCCGCCGATGGTGGTATGATAACTCTCGATCAAAGCCTTCACCCGCTGGAAGCGCTTGGCCGAAACGTCGCTCCACAGGTCCTTGGTTCCCTGTTCGAAATTTTCGAAGCGACCGGTGACGCCAGCCATCAGTTCGTTGATGGTCGATTGCAACATGGCGCAGGTCTTCATCAGGTTCTTGTCCTGCTTCAACTGCCAGTTGGAGCGAATATCTTCAAGCGACTCCAGGAACTGTTCAATAATGGGTTCAATCTCATCCAGGGTCTGTCGGTAGTACGAAAGAGACAGGAAAATATCGCCATAATCCTCCAGAAAAGTCGGGATATCGCCCAAGCCGATCCCCAGCTTTCTGGCCATGATATCGAGCTGTTTTTTGGCCTTTTTGATGTCGGGCTCACGGAACAGGGCGATGATGTCATCAAAACTTTCGATGTCGACATCGGTCGATCCGTAGATTTCCTTGATCAAGGCATGGGTGAAGCCGGCCATGTATTCGGTCAGTTCGCGGGTCTTTTTTGGCGACAGCTTCAAGGCTTCCTGATTCTCGACATCGATGCCTTGTTTGCGTAGCAGAATGCGAAGGCTGTAGACGTCGAAGCTTGGTAGCGGCGCCAGCTTTCGGAGCAGGACCATATCGGGATGCGACCCGCTGTCCGGCCAATTGAATTCCCGGGCGAGATCGCGAATGTTCATTTGCCCGCTGCCGGTATGCTCTTCCGAAAAAAGTTCAATGACGCTTTCAAGCCGGACATTCTTGATCATCCGCGCGTGTTTCAGCGCCGGTGTCTCAATCGGCAATATGGACAGTGGCAGGATATGCAATGCATCTCGGTCGCTATCGTTGATATCGCTCATGCCATTCATCAGATTGTCTTGCCTCAAAATCACATTGCCGAAGTCACATGGCGATTGCCACGGAAACCATGGGCAACAACCAACCATACATATATTCAGACACCGGCGGAAGGAAGTGCTCGCTTCTGTGTGCGCAACTAATTTTTCGGCAACCCGCCAGCCTCGACGATGAAGTCTATGATGGCCGTTACGCCGTCGCCATGTTTGACCCGTGCGAACACAAAGGGTCGCTCACCGCGCATTTTCCTGGAGTCCCGATCCATGACCCCCAGATCGGCGCCGACCAAGGGCGCCAGATCGGTTTTGTTGATGACCAGCAGGTCAGACCGTGTGATGCCGGGACCACCCTTGCGGGGTATTTTGTCACCTGCCGATACGTCGATAACATAGATGGTGATGTCGGCCAGTTCCGGCGAGAAGGTCGCCGACAGGTTGTCGCCGCCACTTTCCACGAAGACCAGGTCCAGGTCCGGGAATTTTTCCACCATGTCCGATACGGCGGCCAAATTCATCGATGCGTCCTCCCGGATCGCCGTGTGTGGGCAGCCGCCGGTTTCCACCCCGACGATGCGTTCCGGCGGTAGCGCGCCGGACCGGGTGATGAATTCGGCGTCTTCGCGGGTGTATATGTCATTGGTGATGGCGGCGATGCCGTAGCTGCCGCTCATCGCCTTGCACAGTTGATCCAGCAGGGCCGTCTTGCCGGACCCGACCGGGCCGCCGATGCCGACGCGCAGGGGATTGCTCATGATCTGAATAACCTCGTGTATTGGGTTTCGTGTTGCATGGACATCCAGTCAACGCTCAGTGCGGCGCTGCCAAGATCGTCAGGCGCTCGTGTCAGCGCCGCCGCCACCGCCTTTATAACGGTCTCTTCCAGGTTCAGCAGTGCCCGCTGGCCATCGGTCTGCCCCAACGGAACCAGCCGGACGACGGCAGACACCAGATTAGCGGCGAACGCGTTCAGATAAGCCGCCAACGCCGGACGCAGCGGCATGTCCGCCAGCGCACAGGCGACGCCGAGCGCGACGCAATAGGCCGGTTGGCGCTGCATGTGTTTCAACTCACGTTGCCATTGCAGCAGTTTCGGGTGCGGCCATATCTTGATCAGGGTTTCCATAAATGCCCGGCCTTGCGAGGCGCTTTCCAACGCCATTTCCAGGGTCGCGCGTTGGGCGTCGGCGCGTTCGACAATGCGTGCCAGCCGGTCGTTATCGTCGTTACCGATTGCTTCGAAAGCGGCCCGGAACAGGCTTGCGTCGACCCGCCCCGAGCCAAAGGAGATAACGCCGGAAACCCATCGGGTCAGGCTGTCGACATCGCCGACGTCGCCGGTTTTAACGGCGTATTCCAGGCCATGGGAATAGGCGAATGCGCCGACCGGAAAGCTTGGCGACAGCCAGGTCTGCAATCTGATCAGGGCGCTATCGGTGAGTGTGGTCATGGCCGTGTTCCTGTTGGTTCGGCGAGTAGGCGCCTGGTTCCGGCTGAAACGGGGCGTCGCGGCGCATCACCTGGGCGCCCAGTCCTTCGACCATGGCGACCAGAACATGATCGTCGGAAATGCGCAGGCTGCCGTCGTCGAGAACCTGAATGGCGGTGTGACGGTTGCCGATGTGCCAGGCGATGCGGGCCGCGTGCGCCATGCTCCGGCAGCGAATGTCGGCCACCGGTTCGGCTGCCGCGTAAACGGCGATGATGCCGCCGCCGTCCAGTTCCAGTCCATCCCCATCGGTCAGCAGAACGGCATCGGGCAGATCCAGCAGAAACGCCCGGCCCTGATCGTCTCGCATGCGGATACGCCGCCGATGGCGATCATCAAAGCCCAGCGTCACTGACGCCACCGGCGCACCGCTCCAGTGGCCTTGTGACTTAACGTTTATCGCATGGCGCATGGTGGGTCCTCTTAAAACAGAAAGTAGCGTTGCGCCATGGCCAATTCGGCCGCCGGTTCGCAGGTCAGAAGGGCGCCGTCCGCGCGCACCTCGTAGGTTTCCGGATTGACCTCCATGGCCGGTGTATAGTCGTTCAGGATCATGTCCTCCTTGGTCACGGTGCGGCAGCCGGAAACCGGCAGGATCAATTTTTCGAGTCCGAACCGGATCGCTATGTCCGATCCGGCCGCCGCCCCGGACACAAACGTTACCGAACTGGCCGTCAGGGATTTTCCGTAAGCGCCAAACATCGGCCGGTAATGGACCGGTTGCGGCGTCGGGATAGAGGCATTCGGATCGCCCATGGCCGCCGCCGCGATGGTGCCGCATTTTAACACCACGTCGGGTTTGACACCGAAGAACATCGGCTTCCACAACACCAGATCGGCCAGCTTGCCGACTTCGACCGAACCGACATGCCCGGCGATGCCGTGGGCGATCGCCGGGTTGATGGTGTATTTGGCAATATAGCGACGGACGCGCACGTTATCGTTATCGCCGATTTCGTGCGGGTCGGTTCCCCGTTGTTTTTTCATCTTGTCGGCGGTCTGCCAGGTGCGGATGATAACCTCGCCGACCCGGCCCATGGCCTGACTGTCAGATGCGATCATGGAAAATGCGCCAAGGTCGTGCAGGATATCTTCCGCCGCAATGGTCTCGCGGCGAATGCGGCTTTCGGCGAAGGCGACGTCTTCCGGGATTCTGGAATCGAGATGATGACAGACCATCAGCATATCCAGATGCTCGTCGACCGTGTTGACGGTGAACGGGCGGGTCGGGTTGGTGCTGGATGGCAGGACATTTTTCTCGCCGCATAGCTTGATGATGTCCGGTGCGTGGCCGCCACCCGCGCCTTCGGTGTGGAAGGCGTGAATGGTGCGGTTCCTGAACGCGGCAATGGTGTTCTCGACGAAGCCCGACTCGTTCAGCGTGTCGGTGTGAATGGCGACCTGTACGTCCATGTCATCGGCGACGGCAAGGCAGGTGTCGATAGCGCTCGGCGTCGTGCCCCAGTCTTCGTGCAGCTTCAGGCCCATGGCCCCGGCGGCCACTTGTTCGATCAGGGCGTCCGGTTCCGACGCATTGCCTTTGCCGAAGAAGCCAAGATTCATCGGGAAGGCCTCGGCGGCTTGCATCATCCGTTGCATGTGCCACGGACCGGGGGTGCAGGTGGTGGCGTTGGTGCCTTCGGCGGGGCCGGTGCCGCCACCCAGCATGGTGGTGATGCCGGAATACAGCGCTTCTTCCACCAGTTGTGGGCAAATCCAGTGTATATGGGCGTCGATGCCGCCGGCCGTGACGATGCGGCCTTCCCCGGCGATAATTTCGGTGCCCGGACCGATGATGATGTCGATGCCCGGTTGCACGTCCGGGTTACCGGCCTTGCCGAGGGCGGCGATCTTGCCGTCCAGAATGCCGATGTCGGCCTTGACGACGCCCCAATGATCGACGATCAGGGCGTTGGTGATGACGGTGTCGACGGCGCCGCCGGCCCGGCTGACCTGAGACTGGCCCATGCCGTCACGGATGACCTTGCCGCCGCCGAATTTGACTTCCTCGCCGTAGAGGGTCTTGTCGTCCTCGACCTCGATGATCAGGTCGGTGTCGGCCAGACGCACCTTGTCGCCGGTGGTTGGGCCGAACATCCCGGCATAGGCCGCGCGGTCAATGTTGTATGCCATCCGCTTAATCCTCCAGTGGGCCGTGAATTTTTGCGTTAAATCCCTTGACGATCCGCAAGCCCAGATAGCCGACCAGGGTTACCTCGCGGGTTTGTCCGGGTTCGAACCGCACCGCCGTTCCGGCCGGAATATCGAGCCGGAACCCGCGGGCGGCGTCGCGGTCAAACTTAAGGGCCGCATTGACTTCAAAGAAATGAAAGTGCGACCCCACCTGAACTGGACGGTCGCCGGTGTTGGCGATGCGCAGGGTCAGGGTGTCGCGCCCTTCGTTCAAGATAATGTCGCCATCGGCGGCAATAATTTCACCCGGAATCATGTCGGCCTCCGTCAGCGAATGGGTTGATGGACAGTGACCAGCTTGGTCCCGTCGGGGAAAGTGGCTTCGACCTGGATGTCGTGGATCATCTCGGCGATGCCATCCATCACCTGATCGCGGCCGATCACGCTGGCACCGGCGCTCATCAAATCGGCGACGGTGCGACCATCGCGGGCGCCTTCGACGACGAAATCCGAGATCAGGGCGATCGCCTCCGGATAGTTCAGCTTGAGCCCCCGGTTCAGGCGTTTGCGCGCCACCTCGGCGGCCATGGCGACCAGCAGCTTGTCTTTCTCCCTGGGTGTCAGGTGCATGGTTGGCGTCTCCCTTATATGTGCCAGAGCCGGGGCAGGGCCGGGGGCAATCCTGCCGCGGCGTGCCGAAATCCGGCCCAGAATTTTCCAAATGCGGTTCGAAGCGGGTGGGGCTCGACGGCTAGAAAGCGGACCACCAGCAGGCCGCCGACGACGGTCGCGCCGGTGCGCACGTTGTCGCTCGCGGTATCCAGAAGATTTCGTGCCGTTTGCAGGTAGTCGCCCGCATCGTCGCTCACGAAAACCACCGTCGCCACCGCCTTGGCCGAATCCAGTCCGGCCGGGTGATCGACCAGGGCCGCGATATCGCCATCCAGCCGCAACGCATCGGCCCACGCCAGGCGGTCATCGCGATAAATTTCCCAATCGTCGCGAACCAGCCCGGTGCGTACGGTCTCACCCATGGCGCCCCGGCCCAGCACCAGCATTTCCCCGGCCAGCAGCCTGCCGCCCCTGGCGACGGTGGCGTGGGTATTGCGGTGCAGGCGGGCGCCGTCGAAGACGATGGTTTCCTGTGGCAGCCACTCCAGCCAAGAACCGGTTTCGGCGACGAGGCTGACATCGATCCGGCAATCGGCTCCGGCGGAGCGATAAATTTTCTCGGCCGCCTGGGCGATCATCTGGACGACGGCGTTTTCCTCGGCCTTTGCGGCGAGTTCGATGACGTCGCCGCCGACCAACCCACCCGATGTGGTGACGAAAACGGCGGATGGAACGTCGCCGCGTGGCGGTGTCGGAAACAACACCCGCACGGGGTCATCCTGATACAGGCCCTTCAGGCGGCATACGCCGTCCGCACCGATGCTATAGGAAACCGTTCCCCTGCCGTGCACGCTGATGGCCGGGGCGGGTGCTTCAGACAGTGAGATAGCGACGGACATCTTCCTCGACCATTTCCTTGCGGGTGCCGCTCATCACCACCTCACCCCGATCCATTACGATAAAGGTGTCGGCAAGATCGCGGGCAAATTCAAAATACTGTTCAACCAGCACGATGGCCATGTCGCCGCGGTCGCCCAGAAGAGAGATTACCCGCCCGATGTCTTTGATGATAGAGGGTTGAATGCCCTCCGTCGGTTCGTCCAGTACTAACAGGCGTGGCCGCATGACCAGCGCCCGGGCGATGGCCAGTTGCTGTTGTTGCCCACCGGATAGATCGCCGCCACGACGCCCCAGCATGTCTTTAAGAACCGGGAACAGTTTGAAGATTTCATCAGGAATATGACGCAAGGCGCGCGGTAACGGGGCGTAACCGGTCTGGAGATTTTCGTGCACCGTCAGCAGGGGAAAGATTTCCCGGCCTTGCGGCACGAAGGCGATGCCACGGGCGGCGCGTTCGTGCGGTGCGGCGGTCGTGATATCGGCGCCATCCCAGGTTATCGTCCCGGCGCTGACCGGTTGCTGGCCGACGACGGCGCGCATCAGGCTGGTCTTGCCGACACCGTTGCGGCCCATCACGCAGGTCACGTTACCCGCCACGGCGTTTAGGTTGACCGTTTTCAGCGCCTGACTGGCCCCGTAGAACAGATCGATATTATCGACAGTCAACATTTCATCGCCCCAAATAACTTTCGATAACCCGTTCATCGGCCTGCATCGACGCCAGCGAGCCTTCCGCCAGTACGGCGCCTTCGCATAACACCGTAACGCGGCAGTCGAGGGCGCGAATGAAGTCCATGTCATGTTCGACCACAACCACCGAACGCTCACCGGCGATGCGCTTTAGCAACTCGGCGGTCTGCATGGTTTCGGCATCGGTCATGCCGGCGGCCGGTTCGTCGATCAGCAATAAATCCGGCTGTTGCATCAGCAGCATGCCGATTTCCAACCACTGTTTCTGGCCATGGGACAGGTCACCGGCCGACTTGTTACGTGCGTCGCTCAACCGGATCGTTTGCAGCACGTCATCGATGCGCGACGCCTGATCGTCCGTCAGTTTGAAAAACAGCGACTGCAAAACCCGGCGGTTGCCTTTCAGCGCCAGTTCCAGATTTTCGAACACGCTTTGAGTTTCAAACACGGTCGGCTTCTGAAATTTCCGGCCGATCCCCAAGTTGGCGATGCGGGCCTCGCCCAGTTTGCTCAGATCGGTGTCGCCATCGAAAAAAACCATGCCCGTATCGGGTCTGGTTTTCCCGGTGATGACGTCCATCATGGTCGTTTTGCCGGCCCCGTTGGGGCCGATGATGGCGCGCAACTCTCCGGCCTTGACAAACAGGCTTAGCTCGTTGAGCGCTCTGAAGCCGTCGAAGCTGACCGAAACGCCATCGAGATACAGGATCGTGTCCTGCAGGGAAGGGGCCGCCTGCGGGGTCATGGTGTGTCCTCCGCCCGATCGCGAGACGATACTCTTGGAAATTTGCCAAAGGAGGGCAACGTGCCGACGATGCCCTTCGGCAGGAAAATGGTGACGGCGATGAACAATCCGCCCAGCGCATACAACCACGCTTCGGGCAGGGCGCCGGTGAAATAGCTTTTGGCATAGTTGACCAGGATCGCACCCAGGACCGCGCCGTATAGCGAGCCGCGTCCGCCGATGGCGACCCAGATGATGATTTCGATGCTGGCCGCCGGGGCGAATTCCGATGGATTGATGATGCCGACCTGCGGCACGTAAAGGGCGCCGGCGACGCCTGCCAGCATGGCCGAAACGACGAACACGAACAGCTTGTAGTATTCGACCCGGTAGCCAAGGAATCGCGCCCGGCTTTCGGCATCCCGAATGGCCACAAGGATCCGCCCCAGACGTGAATCGACGATCAACTTGCAGATGATGTAGCCGCCCGCCACGGATAGCGCGCTGAGCGCGAACAGGGTCGCCCGGGTGCCGTCCGACTGGATGTCGAAGCCCAGAATATCCTTGAAGTCGGTCAAGCCGTTGTTGCCGCCGAAGCCCATATCGTTGCGGAAGAATGCCAGCAACAGGGCGTAGGTCATGGCCTGAGTGATAATCGACAGGTAAACGCCGGTAACCCGCGAGCGGAAGGCAAACCAGCCGAACACAAGGGCCAGCATCCCCGGCACCGCGACCACCATCAGCATGGCGAAGGGGAACGAGTCAAAGCCTATCCAGTACCAGGGCAGGTCTTTCCAGTTCAGGAACACCATGAAGTCCGGCAGGTCGGCGTTGCCGTAAACGCCGCGATCACCGATCTGTCGCATCAGGTGCATGCCCATGGCATATCCGCCAAGAGCGAAAAATGCCCCGTGTCCCAGCGACAGGATTCCGGCATAACCCCAGATCAGATCGACGCTCAGGGCGAGCAGGGCGAACGCCAGATACTTGCCGAGCAATGTCACAAGGTAATTGGGAACGTGGAAAAGCGATCCTTCCGCCAGCCACAGATTCAATACCGGGACCAGGACCGCCGCGACCAGCATCACTCCCAACAGGACCCGCCCGCCGGTGTCGGCCAGGATGGTCGACAGGAATGTTCTTTTCGGTGTCATGGATCAGCCTTCCACTGCCCGGCCCTTAAGGGCGAACAGGCCACGTGGGCGTTTTTGAATGAACAGGATAATGGCGACCAGAATAACGATCTTCGCCAGTACGGCCCCGGCATACGGTTCCAGGAATTTGTTGGCGATACCGAGGCTGAAGGCGCCAACCAGGGTTCCCCAAAGGTTGCCGACGCCACCGAACACGACGACCATGAAGCTGTCAATGATGTAGGCCTGACCCAGGTTCGGCGAGACATTATCGATCTGGCTGAGTGCGACGCCCGCGACGCCGGCGATGCCGGCACCCAGCCCAAAGGTCATCGCATCGACCCAGCCGGTCCGGATTCCCATGGAACCGGCCATCCGTCGATTTTGGGTCACCGCACGCATTTGCAAGCCGAACGATGTCTTGCGCAAGATCAGGGCGATGACGGCAACGACGATCAGCGAAAAGGCGATGATGGTGATCCGGTTGTAGGTCAGCACCAGCCCCGTCGCGGTTTCAAACGACCCCGACATCCAACCCGGAGTGCCGACGTCGCGGTTGGTCGGGCCAAACAGTGTCCGCACCAGTTGTTGCAGGATCAACGAAATCCCCCACGTCGCCAGCAGGGTTTCCAACGGCCGGCCATACAGGAAGCGGATCACGAAGCGTTCAATCACCACACCGAAACCGCCGGCGACCAGAAAGGCCGCCGGTATGGCGACGAACAGGGAATAGTCGAAGGCTTCCGGCATCCAGGCGCGGAACCCTTGCTGAACCATAAATGTCGTGTAGGCGCCAAGCATGACCAGTTCGCCGTGAGCCATGTTGATAACCCCCATCACGCCAAAGGTGATGGCCAGTCCGATGGCGGCCAGCAGCAGCACCGATCCCAGCGACACGCCATAGAATACATTGCCGAGGACAGTCCAGAAGGCGAGCCTGTCGGCGATATTTTTTAGGGCCGCCGCCGCCTGCTCGGCCAGGGGATCGTTTTGGTCCACGGCCATGGCGCTGAGCAATCCGCGAACGTCCGGGTCGGCGAAATCGGCTAGTGTTTCAAGGGCCGTCTCGCGGGCTGCGGGGTCTTTTGATGTCCTGATGGTGACACCGGCCAGCGCGCGCCGCAGGCGGAAGGCGATGGCTTTATCGGTTTCCCGCGCTATCGCCCGTTTGAGCAAGCCAACGGCGGCGGGGGATTTTGAGCTGAACACGGCGTCGGCGGCGGCGCTCCTTTTTTCGGGGTCGGGGCTCAGCAGGTTAAGCGAACCGAGGACGCCGCTGATGATGCCGCGCAGGCGATTGTTGACGCGAATTTTCTTAAGGTCTTTTTTGCTACCCTCGCCGACCTGATCGCCCGTCAAAGGATCGTAGAGCAGATAGACGCCGCCCTTTGGCTCGGCGATGACGACGGCGTTATCGCTCTTTCTTTTGAAAAGCCGGCCTGCCGTTAAGGCGGTCAGGACCTGGGCGGCTCTTTCATTGCCGGACGTTCCGATGGTCTGGATCGCGTCGATCTTGGTTTTGAAGCCTCCTGCGGCCAATTGGGTAAGGCTGTCTTCGAAGGGGTCTGCGCTCGCTGGAGCGGCGGCCGTGGCCATGATGAGCAGCAAAAACAGGGCTGCAACAAACCGATTGAAAATCACCATGGTTGATCCGTGAATTCGATTGGATGTTTGAAAAATAGGGAATGGAATTTGATCTGGACCGGACGGAGGATCGGAGTCCGATCTTCGCCGGATCTCCAATCCCCCCCCGCCCTGTATCTGGTCGGTCCTTTTTTACATGGTGGAGGCGCCGTATTTCGGCTTCTCGCAGTTGCCGCAGACCCACGGATAGGTCCAGTCAGCCGTCAGCTTGGCGCTTTCCGGCAGGAAGTCGGACCACGCATCGCCTTTGACCAGGCCGTCTGTTTCCCAGACGGTTTCGAACTGGCCGTCGGCCTGGATTTCACCGATGACCACCGGCTTCGACAGGTGGTGATTGGTGTTCATGACGGCGATGCCGCCGGTCAGGTTTTTGACTTTCTGCCCGTACATGGCCTGGCGAACCGCATCGACATCGGTGGTGCCGGCTTGTTCGACGGCCTGTACCCACATGTTGAAGCCAATGTAATGGGCTTCCATGGGGTCGTTGGTGACGCGCTTGTCATCCTTGATGAAGGCTTTCCATCTCTTGATGAAAGCGGCATTTTCAGGCGTGTCGATACTCATGAAATAGTTCCATGCGGCCAGATGACCGACCAGCGGTTTGGTATCGAGACCGGCGAGTTCTTCTTCGCCAACCGAAAAGGCGACGACCGGAATGTCTTCAGCCTTGATGCCCTGGTTTCCGAGCTCTTTGTAGAACGGCACGTTGGCGTCACCATTGATGGTGGACACCACGGCGGTCTTCTTGCCGGCCGAACCGAATTTTTTGACGTCCGAGACGATGGTCTGCCAGTCGGAATGACCGAACGGCGTATAGTTGACCATGATATCCTCGGCCGGAATGCCTTTCGATTTCAGGTAGGAGACAAGAATTTTGTTGGTCGTGCGCGGATAGACATAGTCGGTACCCAGCAATGCGAAACGCTTCACCGAACCGCCTTCTTCGCTCATCAGGTAATCGACGGCCGGAATGGCCTGCTGGTTTGGCGCGGCGCCGGTGTAAAAGACGTTACGCGAACTTTCTTCGCCTTCGTACTGGACCGGGTAGAACATCAAGCCGTTGAGTTCTTCGATGACCGGCAAAACGGATTTGCGGGAAACCGATGTCCAGCAGCCGAAGATCACGTCGACTTTGTCTTTTTCCAGAAGTTCGCGGGCTTTTTCGGCGAACAGCGGCCAGTTCGAGGCCGGATCGACGACGACGGCTTCCAGCTTCCTGCCCAGCAGCCCGCCTTTCGCGTTTTGTTCGTCAATCAGCATCAGCATGGTGTCTTTCAGCGTCGTTTCGCTGATCGCCATGGTTCCCGACAGGGAGTGAAGAATACCAACCTTGATGGTTTCGGCGGCTTGCGCGGCCATGCCCGCAACCGTTGTCGCGGCGACAACGGCGCCGACGCCGAGAATGGAACGAAGTGAAGATCTCATATCTGAAAATCCCTCTTAAAACTGGGTTGTTGTTGCACCGCGGCAATAAATTGCAAGTGCTGTGCCAGAAATATAGGAGGCGAATTGGCCGTAATTTATGAATACGAATCAACTTATTACGACTATTTTTATGATTGTTCTAAAGTATTTCCGAACAAGAAATGATTCCGTACTGCCTATAATATAATCATCAAGATATTTGCGGCTAAATATTAGGCATAATCTGTGCCGACTTGACGTTCGGGGAGCACAGGTGCGACATATGAAATCAGGATGGTGGGTGTTCTCACCGTCCGGCGGGGTTGTTGTTGCACCACATCACGATCTCGGGGCCCCGGGCGCACGAAAAGGCACCTGGGGCCGAATACGGCACGGTTCTTTAAGGCTCCCATGTCGCGACAAACAGCCACGAGGGGGTGAGGTGATCTCTGTTTAGAGGGCTATTCCGATAGCGACGAGGCTCCGCCGTGAGCGGCGGACCATTCCATGGGGTTATGCAGGAATTTCTCGACCTCACCAATCGTTGTCGTATCGAAGTAATTGTTTTGCTTTGCGATCTTCAGGACGTCCCACCACGTTGCAAGCGAGTGCATTTGCAGTCCTATCTTATCCAGGGCGTCGCGGGTGTGTGGGAAAATGTCATAGTAAAAAACGACGAATGTATGATCTACCGCCGCACCGGCTTCGCGCAAGGCTTCGCAGAATTTTATTTTGCTGTTGCCGTCCGTGGTTAAATCCTCGACCAGCAATATACGCGCGCCATCTTCGAAATCGCCCTCGATCTGGGCGTTTCTGCCGAACCCTTTGGGTTTCTTCCTGACATATTGCATTGGAAGCATCAGCCGGTCGGCGATCCACGCGGCGAAGGGAATGCCCGCCGTTTCTCCGCCGGCAATCGACTCAATCGTTTCAAACCCAATATTGCGGGTTATTTCGGCCGCCGCGAAATCCATCAAGGTATTGCGGACCCGGGGATAAGAAATAAGCTTCCTGCAATCGATATAGACCGGGCTGGCCCAGCCAGAGGTAAACATGAAGGGTTCGTCGGAACGAAATTGAACGGCGTTGACTTCGACGAGCATCTTCGCCGTGAGTTCTGAGATGACGTCTTTATCTGGAAATGTCGTTGAAAACATTGTCGTTCCTGCTACGGGGGCCTGTTTAGTAAGTATCAGCCGGTTTCAAGGAAGGATGGCCCATGAGGGCCTCGCTGACCCCGGCCAGCATCCTGCGTTATCTGGTGGGAAAAACTCATACCATGACAGCCGCGCCACCGGCAACACATTCGGGCCTAGCGGTAGGCCAGGACGAAACGCTTCAGCACCGAGACGCCCGCCATGAAGTCAGCGATGTCCATTGCCTCGTCGGGATTGTGCGAGCCGTTTTCGTTGCGCACGAATATCATTCCGGACGGCACGCCTGCGTTCGCAAAAATCGAGGCGTCGTGCCCGGCCCCGCTGGCAATGGCTTCGCCCGGCAGGTCCTCGGCACGGGCCGCGGCGACGAGAAGCCCGAGAATGGTTTCGTCGAGTTCCGCCGGGGCCGACAGAATAGGGGCGTCGAAGTCGAATTTGACCCTGCGATCGCGTTCGACCGTCCGGCATTCAGATTTCAGCAACCCCTCAAGGGCCTCCAATGTGGCCTGATCCTGGCTGCGGGATTCAAAACTGAAGGTCAGTTCATCGGGAATTCTGGACATCGCATGATATTCGCTGTTGGTGTGGAATATTCCAGATGTCAAAACCAGATCGCCGCCATGCTGCAAAATGGTCGTCCAATGATCTTCCATGCGCGAAATCAGGTCCGCGGCGGCAAATACGGAATCCTGCCGTAACCAGCGCGGCACGGTCCCGGAATGTCCAGCCTCGCCAACGCAGCGAATTTCACGGTGGCGTATATTACCTCGGATTCCAGTGACCATCGCCACCGGCCAGTCCCGGTCGATCAGCACGGGCCCTTGCTCAATGTGCAACTCAATGAAGGCGGCGATATTGCTGGGCTCGATCAGGATTTCGCCGGCGGCGACGCGTTCGACATCGGCCCCGGCGGATCTCATCGCCTCGGCCAGCGGCTTCCCTGTATCCCGGTGCGGAGCTTGTAAATCCTCCTGCCTGAGCATTCCAAACAAGGATTTGGAGCCAATGTAGGTGCGGCCATACCAGGCGCTTTCTTCGCCGCGCAGGGCGATAACTTTCAACGGTACGACGGGAGAGATATTATGGCGCGCGAAGTCGGCCAGAACCGTAAGCCCCGCGACGACCCCGGCCAAGCCATCGTAATTTCCACCCTGGGGCACTGAATCCATGTGCGATCCGGTCAGGATATGCCGTTCTCCCGCCGTGTCGCCAAGCTGAAACGTCACGTTCGCGGCGGCGTCCGTCTGGACGGTGATGTTCAGCTTCTTGGCAGTATCAATCAGGTATTCTATGGCCCGGCTCTCGCCGTCGCCATAGGACGCCCGTGTGACACCGTGGGTGCCCTTTGTCAGTTCGGCGATGTCGGCGAACAGCGTCGTTGCCAGTTGTCTCGATTGCGCCTGTATATCCGTCTTCATAAGCCGACCCCCATAAGCATTGCGCCATCGGCAGCGTTCTTGTCATCGACCGCGCCGATTAGGTCGCTAATAGTGTCGATGCCGTTGGCGCCGCAATAGGTGACGAGATCGGCCAGGATCGTTTGCATGCAGGATGGTTTGATAAAGGTTGCCGTTCCGACTTGCACGGCCGCCGCGCCCGCAAGCAGAAACTCCACGACGTCTTCGGCAGAGGCGACGCCGCCGCATCCGATGACGGGAATGTCCACCGACCTGGCGCATTGGTAGGCCATGCGAAGGGCTATCGGCTTGATCGCCGGGCCGGACAGTCCTCCCATGATATTGCCGAGAGTGGGTTTGCGGGTGTCGATATCGATCTGCATCGCCAGGATGGTGTTGGCCACGACCAGAGCGTCCGCACCGGCCTCTTCTGCCACCTTGGCCACTTCGACGATCATGCCGGTGTTCGGGGTCAGTTTCGCCCACAGGGGGATATCGGTGAGCGGTCTCAGTTTTTCGATCACCTGGCGTGTGGTGTCCGGTCGTCCGGCGAAGGCTTTGCCGTCATCTTCAATGTTAGGGCAGGAGATATTGATTTCGATGGCATCAACGCCGGGGACGGAAACCTGCTCACAGATAAAGGCGAATTCATCGACCGTCGGGGCGGAGATGCTGGCGACAAACGGAACGTCGTACTGTTGATAAAGCGGCAGTATGGCGCTCTTGAAGTGTTCTATCCCTTTGCTGGGAATGCCAATCGAATTCAACATGCTGTATCCGGCTTCGGACACCCGGGGGGTTGGGTTGCCACTGCGCAGTTCCGCGGTGATCGTTTTGGCGACATGGGCTCCTAAAATCCCAATATCAAAGACGGCGGAAAGGGCTTCCGAAAATGTCCCCGATGCCGGCATGACCGGATTTTTCAGGGTCAAACGGCCAATCGCCGTGCTCAGGTCTACCATGGCTGGGCTTCCGTCAAATCGAACACCGGCCCCTCGCTGCAAACTCGCCGGTGAATAACTTTTCCGTTAATATTGAATGATCGAACGCAGCAAAAACACATGCCGATGCCGCAGGCCATTTGTTGCTCAAGGGCTATCTGGCCGGCAATTCCATGGCGCCGGCACAGGCGTTGCAATAGTTTCAGGATGCGGTTGGAACCGCAGGTGTAAAATGAATCAACGCCTTGATCGGCAATCAGTCCGTCGATGATGCCTTCCAGATTTTCGACCGAGCTGGACCCGTCCTGATCCGTAACACAGATAACGTCGGCACCGTAGGAGCGGAACAAGTCCTGCGACATCAGCACGTCCGGCGATCGTGCGCTACAGATGGCGGTCAGCTTTTTGCCTCGTTCGGAGGCATGCCGCGCCAGTGGCGCCAACGTAGCCAGCCCGACGCCGCGGGCGATCAGCACCAGATTTTGCCAGTTATCGTCGATCCAAAAACCCTTGCCGAGCGGACCGAGGGCTTGAAATCGATTGCCTGCCATAAGCGTTGACATGGCGAGGGTGCCCTTGCCATGGACTTTGTATAAAAACTCGATGCGGCCCGCTTCCTTGTCAAAGTGATAGATGCTCATGGGGCGCCGCAAATAGGAAACCGAGTCACCGACGGGCGGACATAACAAATGGAAAAACTGACCAGGGACAATGTCCAGTGCCTGTCGGGGGGCGTCTAGAACAAGATGTCGATATTCGTGGTTGACTGGCCTGTTTTCAACTACCGTACAATCACACTCGATGATCGGCGCGGCCGGCGCGGGCCGTTGGTCCGGGGCAGGTCTGAACGGGGAATCACGGAGCATCGGCATCACCTCATGGAGCTGTCATCGTGAAATGAGGCTGGGAAGAAAGGTTGATATCTCGGGGACATACGTGACCACCAGCAAAACCAGGATATTCACCAGCAGGAACGGCCAGACACCACTGATAATTGTCAGGACCGGTTTCTGCAAAGTTGAGGCAGCGACAAATATGTCCAGCCCGAACGGCGGCGTAATCATGCCGATGCCGATGTTCAGCGTAACCACCAGGCCAAAATGAATGGGATCGATGCCCAACGATGTTGCGACCGGGAAGAGTGGTGGAACGAGAATAAGCAGGGCCGAATTCGGATCGATGAACATACCGGCGATAAAGAACGCGATATTCACCGCCAGCAAGAATGTCACCATGCCGGCATCGATACTGACCAGAAAGTCCGTTAATTGGTCGGGCAGTTGCATGACCGTTACAAAGAACGACAGGACACTGCCCATGGCGAGCAGGATGAAAATCACGGTGGATGATACGGCTCCGCGTTCAATCAATTGGAAGAAACGACTCCAATTGAGATTCCGGTAGATCATCGATTCAACGAGCAGGGCGTAAATAACGCTCACCGCCGCCGCTTCGGTGGCCGTGAAGAACCCCGAATAAATGCCGCCCAGGATGATAACCGGCATGCCGAGCGCCCACCTGGCTTCCTTGAGCCTGACGATGAATTCACCTTTGGTAAGGGCTGGCGCGCTGCCGACGTTATTGCGTTTGCTTTCGAACATCACGAGGGCGGCAAAGGCCAAGCCCAGAACCACGCCAACGGCCAGGCCACCCGCGAAAAGGGCGGTGATTGAGGTGCCGGTCATCCAGCCGTATATGATCATCGTGATGCTGGGCGGGATAAGAATGGCCGTTTCCGCGCTGGAGACGATCAGCCCCAGGCTGAATTTGTCGCTATAACCGATCTTGCGAAGATCCGGATACATCAGCTTGCCGATTGCCGCCACGGTCGCCGCAGCGGAGCCGGAGACGGAACCGAATGCCATGGCGCTGCCGATGGTGGTGTGGCCGAGCCCACCGGCGCGGTGGCCGAAGCAGGCCTTGATGAAGCCGGTCAACCGGCGGGCGATTTCCCCGGATGACATCACTTCTGCGGCTATAATGAAAAATGGGATCGCCAGAAGGGTCGTATGGTTGATGCCGCCGACCATTTTCTGAACCAGCACGACGTCGGGAATACTGGGGAAGAATGATTCCTTGACGATGATCCCCGGCACCCCCAGCACGATGAACATTTCGAAGCCAAAGACCAGTAGCACGAGCGCAACACTTATAATCAGCAGAACCATATTGCTTACCCCGCGGTCGTTTGTCGGGCGGAATATGCGCTCTGTTGTCCGTAGCGATCGGTCAGGTCGAATAGATCGAGGGCATACCGTAAGGCTAGCAGAACAAACCCGACCATTGGCCCGATGTACAAGATGTACATTGGCATGTTCAGGGTCGGGCTGACCTGACCTGTGGCGAAGACGAAGATGCTCATTCGGTATCCAAGCCAGGCGCTGTATATGGAAAATACGATCCCGGTCAGATCGATCAGCTTGCGAATGTAGCGCTTGATTTTCGGAGGCAACGCGACGAGTAGCGACGTCATTGTGATATGGCGGCCGCGCTCAAGGGCAAGGCCAAGCGTCATGAAAACGCCCCAGACCATCAAAATTCTCGATGCTTCTTCAATCCAGGCGAAGGTGCTGGCGTATTGCGGCGCGATTTCCCGGATCAAAACGTTGAGCCCGAACAGGCCGATCATCGCGATGGTGATTGCGACGATCAGTCCGCGTTCGAGGTATCGAAGTCTGATGGCTGTCTTCCGCAAGGTCTCAATCATCGTTGCAGCCGCCCGTCTCAACATTCATCTTGAAGAATATAATCCGGGGGGCACATTCCTCGCGTCCCCCGGAATGCCGCTTGTTCAGGTCAACCGCCCGTGAGGCGCCTGTATTCTTTTTCGTACATGTCGATGAGGGCCTGGCCGCTTCCCTTGGCCCGTTCGATGTACGCCTTCTTGGTGGGGCCGTAGGTCATTTGACGCATCCGGGCGCGTTCGGCCTCGCCCGCGACCCGGACGTCGATGCCTTTTCCCTTGATGAATTTCAGGGCGGCTTTCTGGCCAGCAACAGCGCGCTCTTCCAATCCGGGGACAACTTCCCTGAAAACGTCGCGAATGATCGTCTGATACTTGGCGGGCAGTTTGTTCCACCAGGCCGGGTTGAACAACACGATGTCTTCCATGGCGCCATGTTCCGATACGACGAGGTGCTTCTGAACTTCATAGAATTTCATGAAGCGGATCGTCGTCAGGGGGTTTTCCTCGCCGTCGACGACACCGTTCTGCAAAGACGTGTACAACTCGCCAAAGGGTAGCGCGACAGCGGATGCGCCGAGCGCGTTGAATTGCTCAAGCAGGATATTGGAGTCCATCGTGCGGAAGCGCTGACCCTTGAAGTCGCTGATGTTGTTGAGCGGCTTGTTGGATGTGAAGTTCTTAAACCCGTTTGGCCACCACGCGATGGCGGTAAATCCACGGGTGTCGAAGCTCTTTAGCAATGCCTTGCCAAACGGGCCGCTACGTAATTCGCGGGCCTGCTTACGGTCAGACGGCAGCAGGAATGGAATATCCAGGATCGAGATTGCCGGATTGAAGCCGCCGAGGAAGGCCGCAGGCGATACCGTCGCTTCGAGGGTTCCCAATTGTACGCCTTCGTTCATCTGGCGGGCATTGCCAAGCTGGGCGGAAGGAAACAGCTTGAATTCCACCGCGCCGTTGGTCCGCTTTTTGACCAGATCGGCGACAATCTCAAGGGTTTGGTGTCTCGGCTGTTTCGCCGACTCCAGATGCCCGATCTTGGCTGTGAATTCCGCTGCGGCGGTGTCTGTGGTCGCCGCAACTGATGCGGCCCCGACGATAATGGCCCCGACGGTCAGTGAGCGTAAAAGTCCTCGAAACATGGTTTGTCCTCCCTTGTTTTTATATAATTTGCGACGCGAAGCGACCAGTATGATATCGAAAATTATCATTATCAATAAAATAGTCAGAAAAAATTGTTATTTAAAAAAATCTTATTTTTAAGAATTAGATATAAATTGAGAATTAAATCTGCTATTTTTCATCCCTGAATTTTTTTGCCCCCCGCCCTAGCTGGGTATCAGATTTTAAGAGTAGAAATATAGACGATGATCGCCGATTCAAATCAGACACCGTTTGCAACAAGCAGCGGTCTTGCCGCCCGCGAAATCGGCAGGCGCCTAAAGGCGTTCCGGCTGGGGACCGGGTTGTCCGCCGATGACCTTGCCGACAGAATCGAAATTTCACGGGCGGCTTTATACAGGTATGAAAAGGGTGAACCACCAAAGCTGGAATTGCTGGACAGGATCGCCGTTGTCCTTGGCGTTTCCTTGACGACACTATTGGGAGTGGGGGCCGAGTACATTCCCTCGGCACTGAGTTTCTTTGAGCGTATGCGACAAATTGAGGCCGAGGCTGAGCAATGCGTGGCGATGTTTGCGCCTTTACCCTTCTTGCTCACAACCGAGAAATTCGACCGGATATTGCCCGCGCTGCTGAAGGAGTCGGTGCCTGACTCGTTGCCTGATCGGGCGGGCGCGCTGCAGGCGGCCGATGACATCGCGACAATGCTGATGCGCCGAAAGCGGCAACTTTCGCTGCGCCGGCCAAATTTGGTCATGCTGGTTTCCGCGGCTGAAGTTCATCGCCTGCTTCTGCAAGGATTTGTGGGAAGACATGACCTGTCGGCGGCGGTCAATCGGCAGCGGACGGAATTGGCTCGGACAGAGGTTCAGCACATCATCAATCTTCTGGACGATCAGCCAATTGGCATCCAGATCGGCGTGTTGGTCGATTCAGCGCCAGCCACAAGCTTTCAGATTTTTCGCCAGCGTCAACAGGAATTTCTGGCAATTAGCCCGTTCAGGATTGGAGACTTTTCGAATGTAAGGGTCGGCGTTGCGATCATCACCAGCGCGCCCGATGCCGTTGGTTTGCATTCCAATGTTGCCGAAGAACTCTGGCGACGATCCTTAAAGGCCGGCGAGGGCGGCGATTATCTCCGTAAAATTGTGCGGGACACGGCGGATTGAGGGGGCGGCTATTCCATATCGTAGGCTTTGATCAGGTTCTCGACCGAGGGTATTTCGGCCTTGCCGTTGCTGTCCGCGGCGTCGAGTGTCCGCTCCAGGTCCCGCTCGACAATGCGCGACACTTCGGCATCGACGACATCCGAATATTCAAGGAAAATGCGTGTCGCGCGGTTAATGTCACGCGTTCCGGCCTGGGTCCGAATCGCCTTGATCAGCGACGCGCCTGCGGCGTGCATCAGACGGTGCGGTTCCTCCAGGTGTTTGACCGATCTGTCTTTCTGGCCGCCGGTCACTTCGCCCATGTACCACTGTCCCAGCCGACACCGGGCGGGACTGTGGACCAGATCCATTTTCGGCAGTGACCCCCATTCTTCGGGGCCGGTCATCGACAGGGTCAATACCGCGTCCAGCACCTTGTGGCGGTATGATGTGTGGTTGACCCAGGCATTGTACAGCAACCCGAATGATGATGACGGCCATTTGGGCTGGCTGCGGCACAGGCTGATGAAATCCTTCAGCGGAAGCGGCTGGCTAATCCAGTAGCCTTGGGTCTCGTTACAACCGGACGACATCAAGTAGGTGTAGGTACCCTTGCTTTCGACACCTTCGGCAACGGTTTTGATCGACAGTTCGCGCGCCATATACAGGCTGGAACGCACGATGTGGGTGTTTTTGACATCTTCGGTCATCCGCCGCACGACGCCTTGGTCAAGCTTGACGGTGGAAATAGGTAGTCGGCTCAACAGGTCAAGCGACGAATAGCCGGTTCCGAAATCATCCATCGCAATCTCGATACCAAGGGCGACCAGGTCCAGCAGCGCCGTCCGGATGCGTTCGGAGTTGTCGACAAAGGCGGTTTCCGTGATCTCGATCTGGATGTTGCCCGGGCTGATGCGGCGCGATCCGATGAAGCTGCGCAGCATCTTCACCAGATAGGGCGAATACAAATCAAGCGCTGAAATGTTGAAGGCAATCTGGGCATCGACCTTGACCTTGCGGACGGCTTCGATGTCCTCAATCAGTTCCGATAGCATAACGGCCGTGATGTTCGTGATCAGTCCCGATTTTTCGGCCTGAGGTAGAAATTCCGCCGGCGGCACGACACTGCCATCGGGCTTGATCCATCGCAGCAGAGCTTCGGCGCCGACGATCTGTCCCGTTACGAATGACACCTTCGGTTGATAGTAGAAGCACATTTCCCCATTGTGAAGGGCGGCTTCGATCGCTGGTAACGTATATTTTCTAGAGCTCATGACACGGCAATGTTTTTTGTTTCCAGGTCCAGGAGGATTCCCGTCGCGACCAGTTTTCTACTTATATATACAAGATCACGATGTGAGAAGCCTCGCTGTAATATTAAAAAATGCAAATAATGGCGATATTACATTTGAATAAATGTAATATCGCCTGCCGAATAAGCGTATTCCTTAAAAAATACAATCAATTTGGCCGTGCCATCCTTATTCGTATTGGCTTCTCCGAGGGTCAAATAATATATGATGGAACACCTTCCGTCCCCTCATCAACACGGCTTGCGGGCAACTTCATCCAGACGGTGGTGCCGTCCCCGGGTATGCTGTCCAGTTCCAGGACGCCACCATGCAGTTCCATCAAATGCCGGCTTAACGGCAGGCCCAGTCCCCACCCCTTGTGGGTTCGTGTTAATTCGCTTTCGACCTGTTCGAATGGAGCAAAAACCGAATCACGGTTTTTCTTGGAAATTCCGATACCGGTGTCAGATACCTCAATGATACCCTCACCGTTCTGGCCTTTGTAGGACCTCACGACAACCTTACCCTCTTTGGGGGTAAACTTAATGGCATTCGACAACAGGTTGAGAAGGACCTGTTTCATCTTCCCCTCGTCGGCGAATATCCGGGGTAAACTGCCCAGGTTGATATCTTCGACGATCACCCCTTTGTCAAGGGCCTGGCGATTAACCAGCGCCAGGCAGGTTTGCAGCAGGGGGTCGACATTGATGCTTTCCTCGTGGAGCGTCTCTTTCCCAGACTCGATCTTCGAAAGGTTAAGGATATTATCGACCATGGCGTGCAGATACGTCCCTGAGTTCAGGATATGGCGAGAATAGTCTATGTACTTTTCATCGCCGAGGGGGCCGAACATTTCCAGGGTCATGGTTTCAGAGAACCCTATGATGGCGTTCAGGGGGGTCCGCAATTCGTGGCTCATGTTGGCCAGGAATTTGGATTTCGCCATGTTTGCAATTTCCGCTCTCTCACGGGCCGTGATCAACTCGGCCTCGGCGCGTTTGCGTTCGGTGATATCCTCTTTGAAGGAGACGAAATTCTTGATCCTGCCGAACGGGTCGGAAACCGGGAAAATTCTAACATCTTCCAAGTAAGTTTTCCCGTCCTTCGACTTATTGACCAGTTCCCCTCTCCATTGCCGCCCCTTACGGATCGTCTGCCACAGTTCCTTGTGGGTTTCTGGTGACGTTTGACTGGATTTGAAAATTCTTGACGTATTTCCGGCTATTTCTTCGAAGTCATAGCCCGACGTTTCCTGCATCCGGGCGTTGGCGTATTCGATGACGCCTTCGGGGTCCGTGATAACGATGCCGATGGGGCTTTGTTCGACGGCGCGGATCAGTTTGCGGCGATCCTCGACGAGGCCTGCATATTTATAGATCAGGGCCGCTGTTACCCAAATTACGAAAATGGCCAGCAGGCGGTTGGTGGCGACGACCCAGGGGATGCCGCCCGGTGGCGAAAAATAGGCGCCGAGCAGGGTCAGGGCGGTTCCGATAATGGCGAGATAGAGGACATACTGGCGGCGGGGGAACCACAGGCCGAGCATGACCAACGCCACGTAAGGAACACCACCGGCGACGCCGAGCGGCATCGTTAGATCAAAAAAGAAGACAACAGTGGCGACGAGCCCGGAAATGATGCCTAGTTGGGCTGTCTTGATCATCTCATAACGGTCTCGCTCTGGCGGGTCTCGGTGACTATCGGGTCGGCCCTCAACTCAAATCCTCGAGAATCGAAGGGTGCTCATAACTGGCTGAAGCGGTGGGGAAACCCTTGAGTATTCTTCACTTGGATAGTGCATCCTACATAAACGTCATGTCGACAGGAAGGATTTTTCATGTGCTGCGGCGGTGCGTACTGGGGGGTGCATGTTTTGCTCCTAGTAGGAGTACTCCTTGAAAACCAGATCAATGTCGCCGTGCCATCTCCGTTCGTAGGCGCACAATAATTCTTCCGCTGGCGTTAGCCCGGAATCGGCAATCTGGAACAGTGGGTTCAGGAAGTGGGTTTCATCAAGGCCGACAACATCCAGCACGCCCCGTCGTGACAGGCCCTGATGAGAGATTTCCAGGGCGTCGAGTGCCACATCGCCGATGGTTCCGCCCCGGAAGGGCGTGCTTAAAGCGTATTTGGGGACATCGCGGCGCAGGGTCAGGTGTTCTTCCGGCGTCCAGTCCTTGATTAAATCCCAGGCGGCATCGCGGGCCTGGGTATCATAAAGCAGGCCGACCCAGAAGGCGGGAAGCGCGCACAGGCGGTTCCACGGGCCACCGTCGGCACCCCGCATTTCCAGAAACTTCTTCAGTCTTACTTCCGGGAATGCAACCGTAAGATGGTCTTCCCAGTCCTTGACGGTCGGCAGTTCTCCCGGCAGAACCGCCAGCTTTCCGGCCATGAAATCGCGGAACGACAGGCCCGAGGCATCGATGTATTCGCCGTTCCGATAAACGAAGTACATAGGCACATCGAGCATATAATCGACATAGCGTTCGAAACCGAAACCGTCTTCAAATACGAACGGCAGGGTGCCGCAGCGGGCCGGGTCGGTATCTGTCCAGATGTGACTGCGGTAGCTGAGATATCCCGATGGCTTGCCGTTCTTGAACGGTGAATTGGCCCACAGCGCCGTGGCGATGGGTTGTAGGGCCAACGAGATTCGGAACATTTTGACCATGTTGGCCTCGCTGTCAAAATCCAGATTGACCTGCACCGTGCAGGTCGCCTGCATCATGTCGAGCCCCATGGTGCCGACCTTCTGCATATGGTTGCGCATGATCTCGTACCGTGCTTTCGGCATCCACGGCTGATCTTTCAGCGACCATTTCGGCTGATATCCCAGCCCGATGAACCCAATTCCCAGGTCTTTGGCGACGGCCTTGACCTGACGCAGGTGTTCGGAGACTTCCGTGCAGGTCTGATGGATATTTTCCACCGGCGCGCCTGACAGTTCGACCTGTCCGGCGGGTTCCAGCGTGATCGAACTGAAGTCGGGCTTGACCAGCGCAATGGGCTTGCCATGTTCCAGCACCGGCTCCCAGCCGAACTGGGTCAGGCCTTCCAGCAGGGCCCGCACGCCGCCGGGACCTTCGTACTCGAGCGGCCGCAGGTCGTCGATGTTGTAGGCGAATTTCTCGTGCTCGGTGCCGATGCGCCATTTGTCGGCGGGCTTGCAACCTGATTCCATGTAGTCGATCAGCTGCTTCTTATCGGTCAGGGGCGCGCTTTGGATGGGTGTATCTGCTGGCATGATTGTGCTTCTTGTTGCTGAATTGAATTAAAAAAAAGACCCTAGCGCGAACCGGGGGCCTGCATCCAGTCTCCAACGAGTGACTGGATGCAGGCCAATCCCGCCAAGGCCGCCGTTTCGGCGCGCAAAATGCGCGGCCCCAGTCCGACAAACACAGAGAACGGCAGTTTCGTGAGCAGGTCAAGCTCGGCGCGTGAGAATCCGCCTTCCGGTCCGATCAGAAGGCCCAGTGGCGGGCCGTTATCTTGCGCCGCGTTTCCCAAATCGCGGAGCACCCGGGCGATCGGATGGCCGCCGCCGGTTTCATCGCCAACCAGCAATGTCCTGTCGCTGGGCCAGTCTGTCAGCAGGTCAGGTAATTTGAGTGGACCGGAAACGGCTGGTATGCTCAGCCGTTCGCATTGTTCCGCGGCTTCGATGGCGATCTGTTCCAAACGGTCGTTCCGGACCCGGCCGGTATCGGTCTGATCGGTGAAAACCGGAATCAATCTGGCGACGCCCAGTTCGGTCGCCTTTTCGACCAGGAAATCGGTGCGGTTTTTTTTCAGCGGCGCGAACGCCAGCCACAGATCCGGTTCGTTCGATTGTTCGCGGCGTCGCTCGCCAAGGATCAGCGTACAGGATTTTTTCGCGACGCTTCCGATCACCGATTGCCATTCACCGTCGCGACCGTTGAACAGGCTAACCGCGTCACCGGGGCCTAAGCGCATAACCCGGCTCAGATAATGGGCTTGTTCGGCTTGCGGCGACACGACGCCGCCTTCGCACAAGTCGTCCGTAACGTAGATGCGGGCTTTCGGTTTTGCCTGAGTCATGGTTTCCATCGTTGTTGTCTTGGTTTAACGTGCGCCCATGACAGTAAAGTACAAAACGGATGCCAGCGATATACCGACGATGTCGTGGGTTGACCGATGGGCCCCTGACCGGGTTCGTCCGTATCTGGTTCTGGCCCGTATCGACCGGCCGATCGGCACGTGGTTGCTGCTGCTGCCGTGCTGGTGGAGTGTCTCGCTGGCCAGTGACGGCTGGCCTGACTTCTTGTTGTTCGTGCAGTTTGGTATCGGGGCGCTGGTCATGCGGGGGGCCGGTTGCACCCTGAACGATATCGTTGATCGCAATTTCGATGGACGGGTCGCCCGCACGGCGACCCGTCCGATTCCCAGTGGCGCCGTCAGTGTGCGCCAGGCGACGGGCTTTATGGGGCTGCTGTTGCTGTGCGGCCTCGCGATCCTGCTGCAATTCAATTTGTTCGCCGTGTATGTCGGGGTAAGCTCGCTCCTCGTCGTTGCCATTTATCCGTTTATGAAGCGCATTACGTATTGGCCACAGGCGGTTCTGGGCCTGGCCTTTAACTGGGGGGCGTTGCTAGGCTGGGCGGCCGTTCGGGGCGACCTGGGATTGGCGCCGGGTTTGTTGTACATGGCCGGTATTCTGTGGACGCTGGGTTACGATACGATTTATGCCCATCAGGACAAGGAAGACGATATCCTGATTGGCGTAAAGTCGACGGCCCTGAAATTTGGCGCCGGGACCCGGACCTGGCTGGTTGGCTTTTATGGGGGCACGATTATCTTGATCGGTCTGGCCGGTCAGGCGTCGCACCTTGGGCCGGCGTTTTACGTCGGGCTGGTCGGGGCCGCAGCCCATCTGGTCTGGCAGGTGACGAGCCTGAACATCGACGCGCCGAGAGATTGCCTGGCGAAATTTAAATCGAACCGGGATTTCGGGCTGATCGTTACCGCCGCCATTATCGCCGGGCATGTTTTCTAAACCGCCTATTCAAATTCCAGTTGATAATATGCGGCCAATGCGTTGCGCCTGGCGAGCTGCTCGAAGTTGGCCAGGCCGGACCATTGACTTTGGTCGATGGCGACAGCCGCGCGATCACCCTTGCCGTCCCTGATTATCCTGCGGATGCCGCCTTGCAGGTTGAGCAGGTAATCCCGCGTGTCCTTCTTTGCCTGGCCCAGAGTCGTCGCGGCGCCATGGCCGGGCACTACGTGCCTGGGCGCAAGGCTTTCCAGCACGGCGAAACTATCCAGCCAGTCGTTTAGGGAACTGACCTCGGAGATCCCAAGCAGTCGGTCAACGTAGACCATATCGCCGGTGAAAGCGACGCGGCGGGACGCCAGCCAGACGATAGCGTCACCGGGCGTGTGGGCCGGAGCGGGGTAAAGGTTGAAAACGGTGCCGCCAATGTCAAGGGCGTGACGGGTATCGAAGGTGACGTCGGCGTGGACCGGTGCCGTGCCATCAAGGCCGTCCGTGCCGATCAGGAGTTCCAGACCCTGGGCCTGCTGGGAATAGCGATCCTTCTGATCGGCGACCGCCGCCGCCGTGGCATAGATGGTCGCGCCCCTGGCTTTGAAATAACCGTTTCCCAACCAGCGATGGTCTTGCCCGCCGGTGTTTATAACGGCGATCACGGGTTTATCGGTGACGGTGCGGATGGCGGTTGCGATCAGTGCCGCGCCTTTGTGGCTGCCGCCCGAATCCATCAAGACCGCGCCCGCTTTGGTGATGACCAATCCAAAGGTCGCGTTGTCCCCCATGTTGATCGTGTCCCGATTGCCCAGCGGGCCGACGATGGCGTAGACATCTGTCGTGACGGGTTGCACGGTGAGGATTCCGGCCGAGGCGGCGCTTGATCCTATCAGGGCGAAGGCAAAGACGACCAGAAGTGGGCGCATGGTCAGGATTTCTCAATATCAAGACGCCTGTAACCGGCGTAGGAAAACGGCACCGCGTCGGCGGCAAGGCGATCAGTGCGGTCGTGGCGTGTGGTGTCGTGTTCGATGTTTTCGCCGATGAACCGATCCATGTCGAGGTTGGGGGAAAGCCGGTCGCGGGCCAGGGTCTGAACCTGTTCCTGGGTCATGGCGGGCCATTGCCGACCTTGGGCGGGAACCGCGGCCAGCGCGATGGGTTGGTTATTATGAGCGAGGGCGCCGCGCCGCCCAATGTAAGCAAATACCGTCTCGCGAAGACCGGCCCCGTCGATGTCGACATGGACACCGGCAAGGCTGCAGAAATCGTAATTGATCCCCAACGCCTCGGTTTCATGCATTCGCTGTAACTGGGCGTCGTTCAGCCACGTGGTGAAAACGTCGGCGGTGACGCCATGGCAATACTGCAGGGTCGCCGCGATGGATCCGTAGGCGCTGAAATGGGGTGAGTATACGGAATCGAAGTTTTTAATCCGGCTACGCAATACAGGGATCGGCGCGCTGTCCAGGGCGTCGAATTTTCGGGCCAACTGCTGTGGCGACTGGTTCGATCCGCTGGCGATCACCGGATGGCGGTCGCCCAGATCGGGCAGCCGTTGGCCGGCGGCCAGTTCCCGGGGGCCGTCGGCGGAAAGTAAATAAGACCTTTGCGGTATGTCGTAGGGATAGGCCCGGGCGCGGTCGAGATCGAGATTGTTTGAACTTACCAAGATCAGTCGATGCCCTCTTCCAGATACTGGCCTATTTCAACGTGGTCGATCTGGTTTCGCATCAGGCGTTTTTCGGCATATTCCAGATAGACGCCTGATTTCAGGAACAAATCAAACAGGTCGGGGTCGATGTGGTTGTCCAGCTTCATGAACGACAGAATGCGAACACTCTCGCTCAGGGTCTTGGCTTTTTTGTAGGGGCGATCACAGGCGGTCAACGCTTCGAAGATGTCGGCGATGGCCATGATTCGGGCCGGCAGCGACATGTCTTCTTTTTTCAGGCCCCGCGGGTACCCTGTGCCGTTCATGGTTTCATGGTGGGCTCCGGCATATTCGGGAACGTTTTTAAGGTTCTTGGGAAACGGCAATTGGTCCAGCATGGTGACCGTTTGGACCATGTGGTGGTTGATTTTGTAGCGTTCTTCGGCGGTCAGGGTGCCACGCCTGATGATCAAATTGTAGATCTCGCCGCGATTGTACAGATTCTCGGGCTCGTCCATCCTGAAGTTGAGCGGATTGTCGTCCGGTGTCTTGTTGGCGGCATCGCGTTCGATGATGTGTTCCGGCCGGTCGGCCAGCAGTTTTTCAATCGCCGGAACGGGTTGGTCCGGAACCGCTTCCATACGCCGCAGTTCTTCGTGAGAGACGCCGATCCGATTATCCAGCGTTCGGGTCCATTCGGTCTCGCCGATTTCCCTGACCCGTTCGATATCTTCATCCGACATATATTCACCGCCGATATTGGCGGTAGCGATAAAGGCGAAGTCGTCGTCTAGCTGGCTGTGCTTCTTGACGAGTTCGTTACGCAACGCCTTTTCGTTGCCGCCGGCGATGATGGCATTCAGGCAGGCGATTTCGGCATCCCGTTTCAGCACCTCGAACCGGGTCCGGATTTCGTGAATGCGGTCGTAAATTGTTTCAAGTTTGGTCGCCTTGTCGACGACGTATTCCGGGGTCGTCACCTTGCCGCAATCGTGCAGCAGGGCGGCGATTTTCATTTCGTAGTGCTGCTCGTCGTTTAAGTCGAATTCCCGGAAAATTCCGTTGGTTGATTTACAGGCAGCCTCGGCCAGCATCATCGCCAGTTCAGGGACCCGTTGGCAATGGCCGCCGGTATAGGGGGACTTGGCGTCGATGGCCCCCGCCAGCACGGAAATGAAACTGTCGAGCAGTTTCTTCTGCGCCTGAATCAGGTTCTGATTGTCCAGCGCTACCGCGGCTTGGCTGGTCACGGCCTCTATCAACGGTTGGGTCGCTTCGTTAAACGGGATGACCCGACCCGTATCCGGGTCCTGGGCGTTCAGCAATTGCAAGACACCGGTTACGTCGCCGCTGTGATTCTTCAGCGGCACGGTCAGAAATGATGTCGAGCGGTACCCATTTTCCTTATCGAAAGCCTTGGTTCCGGAGAAATCGAATTCCTTCGTCGCGTAAGCGTCGGGGATGTTGATGGATTGTCCGCTGAGCGCTACGTGCGAGGCGACGTTCTTTTCATTTTTTTCGCCGGTCTCTTCATTGTACAGGCGGATCAGAAAGTCGGGGGCCGGATTATCGCTGGTCCCTCCGGCGTTGAGTTCCGGTTTGCTGTCATTGAGCATGATTTCAAAACGCAGGGTGTCATCATCGTTTTTTAGGTACAGGGTGCCAGCGTCGGCGTTGCAAAGCGCCTTCGCCTGTTGGAGAATCATCTCCAACAGCCGGTTATGGTCACGTTCCATTGAAAGGGCGATGCCAATATCTATCAGCCGCTTGAAGCTTTTATCGCCTGTTACGCTCATTTCGTACCCCTGGAGTCATTATTGCCTTTGTTAACACCCCGTTGAAATCGTATCCTTATTCGCCGGTGAACACAACATCGGCAACCGCTTTCGGTTCGGCGTACGCGCCCGCTCCGAAAGGTCACAACTCATATGGGATTGAATACGGGATCATGGCATCCACCACTTACAAAAGCCTTCGGGATTTCATCGCCCGCCTTGAACGCGACGGGCAACTGGTCCGGGTTTCCGAGCCGGTTTCCACTGAATTGGAGATGACCGAAATACAGACTCGCCTGATGGCCGAAGGCGGTCCCGCCGTGCTGTTTGAAAATGTCGTCAATGAAAAGGGCGAAGGCTCGGCAATGTCGGTGCTGGTCAACCTGTTCGGCACGGTCGAACGGGTCGCCCGGGGCATGGGCCGCACGCCGGGAGAACTGCGCGAGATCGGCGAGACCCTGGCCTTCCTGCGCCAGCCCGAGCCGCCCGGCGGCTGGCGCGAGGCGCTCGATATGCTGCCGCTGCTGAAAACCGTGATGTCCATGAAGCCGAAGACGACCGGTTCGGCACCGTGTCAGGAAGTGGTCTGGACCGGCGACGATATCGATCTTGGAAAATTACCGGTTCAAACCTGTTGGCCCGGCGAACCGGCACCGCTGATCACCTGGCCGCTGGTTGTCACCCAGGGGCCGGACGCCGGTAAGGGTGGGGACAAGCGGGATACCCCGAACCTTGGCATCTATCGGATGCAGGTGACGGGCAAAAACACCACCATCATGCGCTGGCTCAAGCATCGCGGCGGGGCCCAGCAGTTTGCTCGCTGGAAAGAAAAATCCGATCAGCCGATGCCGCTGGCCGCCGTTATCGGCGCCGATCCCGGCACCATCCTGGCGGCCGTAACGCCGGTGCCCGATACTTTGTCGGAATACCAGTTTGCAGGGTTGCTGCGGGGCGAAAAAGTGTCGCTGGTCGATTGCAAAACGGTGCCGCTGAAGGTCCCGTCGGAAGCCGAAATTGTGCTCGAAGGGCATGTCTCGCTGACCGACCTTGCCGACGAAGGGCCATACGGCGATCACACCGGCTATTATAATTCGGTGGAACCGTTCCCGGTGTTTACCGTGTCGGCGATTACTATGCGTAAGTCGCCCATTTACCTGTCGACCTACACCGGTCGCCCGCCGGATGAGCCGTCGGTTCTGGGCGAGGCATTGAACGATGTGTTCGTGCCGCTGTTGACCCAACAGTTTCCGGAAATTGTCGATTTCTGGTTGCCGCCGGAAGCGTGTTCCTACCGGGTCGCCGTGGTTTCCATGAGCAAGGCCTATCCCGGCCACGCCAAACGGGTGATGATGGCGGTGTGGTCCTACCTGCGCCAGTTCATGTACACCAAGTTTGTCATCGTCGTTGATGCCGACATCGATGCACGCGACTGGAACGACGTGATCTGGGCGATGTCAACCAATGTCGATCCGATCCGCGACGTCACGATGATCGAAGGCACACCGATAGATTACCTAGATTTCGCCTCACCGGAATCCGGCCTGGGGTCGAAAATGGGGATCGACGCGACAACCAAATTGCCGCCGGAAACGCACCGCGAATGGGGCCGCAAAATCCGCATGACCGACGATATCATCGACGAAGTGACCAAGAAATGGGACCGCTACGGCCTGCCCGGTTCCGGCAAGCCGATCTGGAAATAACGGCTGGGTTAACCGATTATTATCCTAATGCACCGCGTGTGTGCCGAGCTGCCTCAGCGCGCTTTCCCAGCCCTTGTCCTGCTGGCCATCCCAGTGCAGCGAGAACCGTAATTTGTTGGATGAGCAATAGGGCTTGAAGTGGGGCAGGGCATCGTCCGGTGCGATCTCGTGGCGGTGGCTATCGAGAATGTAGTTGCGCCCGCCGAATGTGGCGGCCAGCACGACCCGGTTGGCTTGCGTGTGACCGTCTTCGATCCAGACCAGGCGCAGGCGTTCGGCGTTGACGCCGATCTTGCGCAGCGACAAATACTTGGCGAAGGCGATGTGTTCCGACCCGGCGTTGTGGAAAATGTTCAGCGGTGCCGTCCATGGGAATGCCTGACCCAGGCTGGCCAGCGCCGGAGCGTCGGTGGAGCGGTTGAGGTGGGTGTTGATGCCGGTGATCTGGCCGCGCAGGCCATAGGGTTTCAGGCCGTCCAATACGTCCAGCCATTGCCGTTTCACCCGCCTCAGGTGTTTGGCCTCGGCGGCTTTTCCCGCCCGCCCGGGGAACAGTCGGGCCGGATTCCCCAAGCCGCGTTCGCGGCTGGCGAACAGCGCCGGCAATTCAACCGGCGCCTGATCGGCATCATCGATGTGCAGGCGGTCGAACAGGTCCCCCGATATCGGTGCTTCGGTAAGCGTCCGGGCGGGAATAATGCCAATTTTGCCAAGGGATTGGAAAAATGTCGCTTTCAGATTTGCAAGCTGTGTCATGGCGACTCGTTCAAATCGGCGTTGCGCTGGTCCGGCGTGATACAGGGCAATCATCATGCTCGTATCGGTGCCTCGATGCGACTGTAATTCAGGGTGCCTCATGCGACCCAAGCCGTACCTTAGGATAAAATTAACCAAACAAATATCGTAAGATCAAGGGCTAAGTGATTCTGCTTCGGCCTAAGCCGCTCGGCGGGTCTATTGTGCTGCTGTTACTCAACAGGGTTGACGCGCAGCCTTCCGCTGCCCATACCTTGGCCATGAACACCCCTCCCAAGTTATGGTGCCTTGGCGTCGCTGCCCGGGCCGCCACCGTCAACGCCTACGAAGAAGCGCTTGAGCCTTTCTGCGACGCCATTTCATGGATATCGACGGATGAGGCTGGTGATTTGGAAGACGGAACCGAGGGCGCGCCCAAGGGTGACTGGCGAATTGAAGGCATCAGCCGGATAAAACCCGACGCGGCCCGTTTGGCTCAGGCCATGGTTGCCGTCGCCGAGGCCTTTGATGAACCGGCGCCGGTTGTCACCGTTAACCCGGTGGTGCACCGCGATTGGGTCGTGGAAGGCTTGCGGATGTTCCCGCCCATTGATGTCGAACGTTATTTTATTTACGGTTCTCATTACCGGAATTCACCGCCACCGGGCCGAATCGGGATTGTGCTTAACCCCGGTCGCGCCTTCGGGTCCGGCGATCATGCGACGACCATGGGGTGTTTGCGGGCGCTCGACGGATTGGCCCGTACCCACACATTCCACAAGATGCTCGATATGGGGTGCGGTTCCGGCATTCTGGCGATCGCCATGGCGCGCACCTGGCCGGGGTCCATGAACGGTCGCATTATGGCTGCCGATAACGATAGCAGGGCCGTGCCTGTCGCCGCTGAAAATGTGCGTCGTAACGGCGTCGCTTCCCGGGTCCGGACGCTGGTGGGGAACGGTTACGCGTCTGAAAAGATCATCAAGACGGGTCCCTATGACCTGATCGTCTCCAATATTCTTGCAAACCCGTTGCGCCGCATGGCGAAAGATCTGGGCCGTAACCTGAGAAGGGCTGAAAAGGGCGGCGGAATTGTTGTGTTGTCGGGGTTGTTGATCCGGGATGCGCGACGCGTCACGGCCGCCCACCGGAGTCACGGACTACGCCTGTTGCGGTGCTATGATATCAAGGGGTGGCGAACCCTGGTTTTGCGGCGCCCCGGTCGATAACGTAGAATTGTACGCTGACAACGACCGGCTCGGAGTAACATCGGGTTGCTATGTGAAGAATCCGGAGAAGCCGTGGGGTCGTTCGCTTGATGTGGAATTTGTCCGAGTTTATTTTTGGCAGGCGCCCGGAAAACGCCCTTCCCGAACGGGTGCTGATAACCATCGCCGAACAGCAACAGGAAAGCGAAAAGCTGATTGGCTGGGTGCAGCTTATGTTGGCGCTGATTTTCGCCTCCCTGTGGGCCGTTTCGCCGCCGTCGCCCAATACCTTCAGTTTTCAACCGGTGCCGTGGGCGGTGCTGGTGTATACCATGTTCACGCTCGGTCGCCTGATCAGCGCCTACAGGGGCCGGTTGCCCGACTGGCTGTTGATCCTGTCCGTGATTATGGATATGGGTCTTTTGATGACCCTGATCTGGAGCTTCCACATCCAGTACATGCAGCCGCCGTCATTTTACCTCAAGGCGCCGACGTTCATGTATGTGTTTATTTTCATATCCCTGCGCACCCTTCGGTTTGAGCCAAAATATATTTTCATATCGGGCCTGGCCGCCATCATCGGGTGGCTGATCTTGATGGCGTATGTGATCTATTCCGTTCCTGGCAATCCGATGATCACCCGCGATTATGTAAAGTACATGACGTCGAACGCCATTTTGATTGGTGCTGAAATAGACAAGATCGTTTCTATCGGGCTGGTTACCGTCGTCCTTGGCATTGCCACCCTGCGCGGCCGACGGGCCCTGATACGGGCGGTGCTGGACCGCGAAGCCGCCGACGACCTGTCCCGCTTTATTTCGCCGGAAGTGGCAAGGCGCATCACCCAGGCCGACCAGGCGATCCAGCCCGGCGACGGCGAGGCGATAAACGCCAGCATCCTGTTTACCGATATCGAAGGCTTCTCTGCCTATTCCGAGACCGTCAGTCCGAAAACGCTGTCGGCGACCCTGAATGAATACTTCGGGGCGATGTGCGAGGCGATCGAACGCAATGGCGGCGTCATTACCCAGTTTCAGGGCGACGCCATGCTGATCGTCTATAACGCCCTGAGCCCGGAACCGGACCACGCCCGCAAGGCGGTGGAAACGGCATTGGAAATACAGCGCATCTGTACCGCCCGCACATTCGGCAATGGCAAGCAGTTGTTGACCCGCTGCGGCATTAACACCGGCGAGATTATGGTCGGAGCCGTCGGCGCCCAGGAACGGCTGGTTTTCACCGTGCACGGCGATAACGTCAACATCGCCGCCCGGTTGGAACAGCTAAATAAGGGGCAGGGTACCTATGTCATGCTAACGGATGAAACCCGCACCGCCTGCGGTGACGGATACGTGTTCCGCAAGGTCTGTGAAACCGTCGTTCGTGGCCGGGAAGCGCCGACGACGGTCTATACCATCGATCCCACCTGATGTGCCGTGCAGGCAAAAAAAGACCGGCCCCGTTTGCGGGGCCGGCAGTTTTAAGGACGACGTCGGAAGTGCGCCGGGGGGGCGCTTTCGAAGGAGTTCATTCCGACAGCGACGATAAAAGCATGGACGGCGGCGTAGTGCTGTGATCGCCGTCACTGCGCAAAATTATATTATTCAACCGGATTTGCCAGCAAATGGTGGGCACGACTGGGATTGAACCAGTGACCCCTCGCGTGTGAAGCGAGTGCTCTCCCGCTGAGCTACGCGCCCTGTATGATTTTGAAAACATACAGATTTTCTTCATTTGTAGGTGTATTTTTGTTCTGCGAGCATTTTATATACGGTGCGGCGAACCGATGCAAGGCAACAATATCCCGGCATGGGACACGAGCCACATAAAAAAATCGACGCCGGCCACGGCGCCACGGCATCGTCAGGTACACCCAACGTTATATACGCCCGACTCATTGGTTTCCTGAACCGGGACCCGCGATTTGGCGACGTGCGCGCCGAACGGAATAAGGAGGGGGGCCGGTGGATTCCCGCTTTTTCCCTCCTTATTCCTGACCTTTACGATAGTTAATCCTCCTCGTTCCTGACCGCCATGACGGCATTGGTCGCGGTATCGACGAGAACCGTCTGGACGACATTTCCCTTGGCGACCTTTACCGTGACCGTCGGGGGAGCGCCGTTGTTCTCGTTTTCGTTCTCGTCTTCAAACCCGGCCTCAACAGCGGTGCCGCCCAGGTGCTTTTCGGCGACCTTGATCATCTGGGTGAGAGTCCTCGAAGAGCCGGCGAACTTGCCCAGTTCTCCAGAGTCCTCGCCATCGAAAGATTTCCCTAGCAGGCCTTCATTCTCGGATTTCACGACTTTTCCGCTGGTCGGATCGACGGCGGTGATGAAGACCTTGCCGTTCTTGATGCTCTTGATTTCATAGAAAATCGAACCGTTTTCCCTGTTCGCATCAATCCGGAAGGCCTTGCCTCCTGTTTTCTGTTCGGCCACTCCGATGGCCTGAACCAGAGACGTCGGCGTGTTCAGTATTTCGGTGATTTCCTGGTGGTTGTCGGTGTCCATATTTTTTGATTCCGCGAGGGCGATGCCGCCGATTAACAGCGGAAATGTGGCGGCAAGAGCGGCGAAAAAAATCGGTTTAGTGTGACGCATGTCTAAATCTCCTGGAGTGATAAATAACCCAGTGGCTGGTTGACAATGGAGATGGTAGAGGATCCGAATTCGCGGGGAGTTGGCCTGAACTCTACAAATTCGTAATGAACGGATTCATATGGTGACTGCGTCACCGTCTGCCTGCCGGTATCCCGAATGACGACGACAACAGGGCCGCGCCGACGGCCGGAATAGGCGCCGCGGGCAATCAATGGATTTGCCGTCAGGCGAAGGGCAACTTTTCGAAGGCCGCCGGCAGGTCGTCAAAATGCTCAATGACGATATCGCCGCCCAGACTCTCGGCCGGACCCTGGGTGTAGCCGAAGCGGCACACGATGGCGGGCAGATTGGCGGCTTTGGCGGCATTGACGTCGTTGGCGTTGTCGCCGACCATCACGGCTGAACCGACCTCTGCCCCCAGTTTATCGAGCGCCGCTAACAGGTGGCGCGGGTCGGGTTTTTTAATGCCGGGCAGGCTGTCGCCGCCAATGACGGCGCTCAGCAACGGCGCGAGACCCAGCGCGTCGAGAATCTCCAATGTCGCGTCATAAGGTTTATTAGTGCACAGCGCCAGCACGTAGCCTTGATTGTGCAGTCGTTGCAGGCAGTCGATTGCGCCGGGGAACGGCACCGTCAGGTCGGCGGCGTGAGGTTCGTAGAATTCCAGGAATCGTTTTGCCAGCGTCGCGAGACTCGCGCCGTAAACACCCTCGCCGGTCGCCTCGAAAGCGCGCTCGACAAGCTTCGGCACACCATCGCCGATCATCATGGTGATCTCATCCAGCGTCACCGGCCGGCGGTGTCTCTCCTTCAGTAGCTTGTTGGCGGCGACGAGCAGGTCCGGCGCGCTGTCGACCAGGGTGCCGTCCAGATCAAACAGGACGGTCCGGATGGTGGAACCGGCGGGCGCTTCGGGCATGGTGAAAAACTCCGTAACAATCTTTGACTTGGTGAAACATTCGCTATGTGGCACATTCCGGGCGGAATTCAACTAGAATAGTATCATAAACATCATGACCAACAGAAAAACCGCCGTTGTCATTCTTGCCGCCGGTCTGGGCACCCGCATGAAATCGAACCGGCCCAAGGTGATGCACTCGCTGGCCGGACGACCGATGATCCAACACCTGCTGGAAACCGTCGGTGCGCTGGACCCCGATGAGGTCGTGGTTGTGCTCGGCGAACAATACGGTGACGTAAGCGAGGCCGTGGCGCCCTATCCGGCGGTGACCCAGGAAGACCGGCTGGGGACCGCCCACGCGGTGCTGATGGCCCGCGATCACCTGGCCGATTTCGATGGCGATGTGCTGGTGCTGTATGGCGATACGCCGTTGATCACGCCGGAAACGCTGGAGGCCATGCTCGAGGCTCGCGATTCCGAGGATGACCCGGCCGTCGTCGTGCTTGGTTTCAAGCCGTTGGACCCCGGTTCCTACGGGCGGTTGATGATGGCCGAAGACGGGGCCCTGGAAGCCATCGTCGAAGCCGGGGATGCAACCGAAGATCAGTTGGCCGTGGGGCTGTGTAATTCCGGTGTCATGGCGATTGACGGTAAAGCCCTGTTCGGATTGCTCGAGCGGATCGGCAACGAAAATGCCAAGGGTGAATATTACTTGACCGATATCGTCGGGCTGGCCTGCCAGGACGGTCGCGCCTGCGCTTGGGTGGAAGGCGACGAAGAAGAACTGATCGGCATCAATTCCCGGGTCGAACTGGCGATGGCGGAAATGGTCGCGCAGGATCGTCTGCGTACGCGCGCCATGGAAAACGGTGCGACGTTGAGCGATCCCGGCAGCGTGTTTTTCAGCCATGATACGGATCTTGGCAGCGATGTCACGGTCGGCCCCAACGTGGTGTTCGGCCCCGGAGTCTCGGTTGCCGACGGAGCCGTCATCAATGCGTTCAGTCACCTCGAAGGGGCCCGCGTTGCCGCCGGGGCGACGGTTGGTCCGTTCGCCAGATTGCGGCCCGGCGCGTCCGTCGGGATGGGCGCGAAGGTCGGCAATTTTGTCGAGGTCAAGAACGCGGTTCTGCATCCCGGAGCCAAGGTTTCTCACCTAAGCTACATCGGCGATGCCGAGGTGGGTGACGGGGCAAATATCGGGGCCGGCACCATCACATGCAATTATGATGGCTTCTTCAAATCGAAAACCGTCATCGGCAAGGGCGCTTTTATTGGATCGAACACGGCGCTTGTCGCCCCGGTCACCATCGGGGATGGCGCCGTCATCGGCGCCGGGTCCACCATTGCGCGCGATGTCAGTGCCGATGCGCTGGCGATAACGCGGGCCGATCACCGCCAGGCAGAAGGTTGGGCAAAATCCAATCGCGACAAGAAAAACGCGCAGAAGACGCAACAAGGCAACAACAAAAAAGGCTGACGGCACATGTGCGGCATCATCGGAATTATCGGCAAGCGCGAAGCGGCACCTCTGTTGATCGAAAGTCTGCGGCGACTGGAATATCGCGGTTACGATTCCGCCGGGGTGGCGACGCTGGTCGACGGCGGCATCGAGCGCCGACGCGCGGAAGGCAAGCTGGTTAATCTCGAAGCCCGTTTGGCGGAACAACCGCTGAGAGGCGTCACCGGCATCGGCCATACCCGGTGGGCAACGCATGGCGTGCCGAACGAAATTAACGCCCACCCCCATGCCACCGATAAAGTGGTGTTGGTTCATAACGGCATCATCGAGAATTTCAGGGAACTGAAGGATGAGGTCATGGCCGGTGGCGCCGTGCTGGCATCGGAGACCGATACTGAAATTGTCGCCCATCTGCTGACCCGCTATCTGCACGGCGGCGACGATCCTCGCACGGCGGCTTCGAAAACCCTGAAACGACTGACCGGAGCGTTTTCACTGGGTATCCTGTTTGCCGGTTATCCCGACCTGATGATCGCGGCGCGCCGCGGCACCCCGCTGGCCATCGGTTTTGGCGAGGGCGAAACCTATCTGGGGTCAGACGCGCTGGCACTGGCGCCGCTGACCAACAAGGTGATGTATCTGGAAGATGGCGACTGGGCCGTGATGACGGCGGCTGGCGTTACCGTTTTCGACGAGGACGATAAACAGATTGAACGCCCGGTGCGCACGTCCGAATTATCCGGTGTCGCGGTTGGCAAGGGCGGCTACAAACATTTCATGCTGAAGGAAATCTACGAACAGCCGCAGGTGATAGGCGACACGCTGCATTCCTATGTCAATCCATCGACCCGCGAGGTCACCCTGCCGGATCTCGGCTTCGACCTGGCCGGGATCAGCAAGGTCACCATTATCGCCTGTGGTACGTCATCCTATGCGGCATCGGTTGCCAAATACTGGATCGAAGGCCTGGCCCGGGTGTCGGTCGAAGTCGATGTCGCGTCTGAATTTCGCTACCGGGCGGCCGATATGCCCGATGACGGGCTGGCGATGTTTATTTCCCAGTCCGGCGAAACGCTCGATACCCTGGCGGCGTTACGCTACGCCCGCCGGCAGGGACAGAAGATCCTGTCCATCGTTAATGTTCCGGAAAGTACCATTGCGCGGGAATCCGATGCCGTGCTGCAAACCTACGCCGGGCCGGAAATCGGCGTCGCCTCGACCAAGGCGTTCACCACCCAGTTGACGGTGCTGGCCTGTTTCACCATTGCGCTTGGCCGGGCCAGGGGCACGGTCGACCACAACGCGGCGGCGACGCTAACCGGCGCGCTGGCGGAGGTGCCCGCTCGTGCGGCGGAAGTGCTGAACCATGACGAGCGACTGAAGGAGTTGGCCCACGACGTCTACGAGGCCCGCGATGTGCTCTATCTGGGGCGCGGCGTCAGCTTTCCAATCGCCATGGAAGGGGCGCTCAAGCTCAAGGAAATTTCATACATTCACGCCGAGGGCTATCCCGCCGGTGAAATGAAGCACGGCCCCATTGCCCTGATCGACGACGGCGTGCCGGTGATCGTCATTGCGCCGACGGATGAACTGTTCGAAAAGACCGCGTCCAACATGCAGGAAGTCATTGCGCGCGGCGGCCGTGTCATCTTCATGAGCGATGTGGTCGGCGTCAAGGCGCTGGGTAATCTGGCCGCGGCGACGGTGGCGCTGCCGGTCGTCGATCCCTTCGTGACGCCGATCCTATATTCCATTCCGGTGCAGTTGCTGGCCTACCACGTCGCTGTGCTGAAAGGCACCGACGTCGATCAGCCGCGCAACCTGGCGAAAAGCGTGACGGTGGAGTAGTCCCCGTTAACGGCCCGGAATCATCGACCTATCGGGAATGACCAAATCCGGATGTGTGTGGCGCCCGGTGAAGAGGTTATTGAATATGACCGTGGCGGTTTGTATTCCGTCGTTCCGATGGCGTTGGCGGTAAATTTATTCCCACAATAGTGTTAGACATATATCATTACCGTGGTCTTGAGTTTTATCTCAGGGATCCTGGATGACATACCGTGTTGAAACACTTTACGGTGCCGCCCATAAGATGAAAAGAAGCGACAAAATCAGGAATTTATCCGTATCGCTTCGTTCCCTGTATCGGCTGCAAAATGTCGAAGGGGCGCTCGTTGGGGTTGAACGGATTCAGGCCGCCGTTGTGGCCTATACGGCTCCGATTTTGGGCGTCGCCGGTTTGGGGATTGCCGCGCTCTATGTGGAACAGGACGCTTTACCCCTAAAGTACGGGGTTCTGACCGGGCTTATCGCAAGCATTTTCCTGATTCTGGCGCCGCTTTTCGCTGTCGTGTCGGGAAATATTCCGCGCGTCGGCATGTTTCTGATCTTCACCGTATGGGCGTCCTTATCCACCGGTGCATTGGAGACGTCCGGAATTCAATCGGGACAAATAGCGTTGTTGGTGCAGCTCCCCGTTTGGGCGACCTTTTTCTGGGGGCGTCGTGGCGCGGTTTCGGCTTTGGTCCTGGTCTTTATTTCCCTGGCGACCATGCTTGTCGTCGGCCCAACGGCTATTCTGAACGCCGATCCCTCGAGGACGCTGCTCATGCTGGCCGACGCGTTAATGGCCGTCACGGCGGCGTCCATTGTTCTTGTGATCGTCTACATCCAGGAATATCTGCTGGCGAATTTGGCTGACCAGAAGACGAAAGTCGAAAAAAGCAGCGCGGCCAAATCCGAATTCCTGTCATCCATGAGCCACGAACTACGAACGCCGATGAACGCCATTCTGGGCTTTGCTCAGTTGTTGCTATTCAATCCCAAAGAGCCCCTGAGCCATATCCAGAAAGAGTCGGTCGATAGCATCCTCAGGGGAGGCCGCCATCTTTTGGAGCTGATCGACCAGGTTCTGGAATTGAACAAGATAGAGGCGGGCAAGATGTCTCTGAATGTCGATCATGTTTCGACGCGGAATGTTATTGACGAAAGTCTGGACCTGGTCCGCTCACGGGCCGATATGGAGGGAATTGAGATCATCGACCAGACCACAGGGTGCGATCTTCCCCTGCTGTGGACCGACAGCACCCGGCTGGTTCAGGTGCTGCTCAATTTGCTGTCCAACGCCGTCAAATACAACCGCGAGGGCGGCACGGTGACATTAACGTCGCAGGAAATGCCGAACCGGATGTTGCGGATTAGCGTGATCGATACGGGCAGGGGCATCCCGGTCGAGAAGCGAGACAGTTTGTTCAGGCCGTTCGAACGCCTGGGCCGGGAAGCCGGAAATATTGAGGGCACCGGTATTGGTTTGACCATTACCCGGCAGATCCTCGGGTTGCTGGGGGGGCAGGTCGGCTATGAAAGCGAGGAGGGCAAGGGAAGTACCTTCTGGGCCGATGTTCCAATGAGCGAGCATGATGACGCCGGCCGGACCCAGTTGGAGATCGCTAAATCCACCGGCAAGATGATGGAAAAATTTAATCAAGCGGGCTCTCGGTATACGGTTCTCTATATAGAGGACAATCCGGACAATATGCGGCTGATGGAAGTGATTGTCGGCCGACAGCCAAACACCAGACTACTGACCGCATATAATGCGGAACAGGGCATCGATCTCGCCAAGGCGGAGAGACCCGATTTGATCCTGATGGACATTAACCTTCCCGGAATGAACGGCATCGAGGCTTTGAAGCAGTTGCAGAAGGCCAAGGAAACGAAAGGCATTCCCGTTATCGCCATCACCGCCGCCGCTATGCCCAGGGATATTCAGGCGGGTATGGCGTCGGGATTCAAAGATTACATTACCAAACCTATCAATGTGCCCGAGGTCACCCGGATAATCGAAGAAACGCTCAATGGCATCGATAAACCTGTCTGAAGGGAATGCCGGGGTCGGGTCAAAAGGCGACAATATTGATGGCGGACCGTTCCGCCTGTCATCGTATGCGATAGGCTTGATGGCAGTTGTTGCAGTTGTCGGTTATGTCTTGCAGCGCCTTGTAGACCTCGTGTTGTGACGCTTTGCCGGGATTGAGTTCGGCGTCTTGGGCGACAATCAGGAAACGGCTGGCGGCGTGATGCATTTGGGTTCCGAACCTGCTCATGGCTTCCGGCATGAACTTACCTAGTCGGGATGCCCCGTGCAGTGGAAGCGATGACATTCCAAGCCTTTTTTCGGCAATGTTCGCAGCCTGATCGATGTTGCCTTCAGCCAGTGCCCCGAGCATGTCGTTAAGGGCCGACAGATGATCGCGCATACTGGCGAGCATATGTTCCTGCATCATTGGCGGCAGCTTGACCAATTGGCGACGGTCTTCCGCCGCTGTTGCCGACGTCGAATTTAACGACCACCCCGCGGTCAGCAGCGTCAGTCCGATAAACAAATTTCTGATGAGGCTCATTCTTTTCTGTTTCCCTTTTTTATCGCCGCCGCTGCCCGGAACCTCTTTCCAGGCTCAAAAAAAGATTGCCATATCGCATCCAACTCAAACATGATTGAAATCATGTCGAACAAATTTATCGAACATCTTATCGCAAAAGCCCGGAAGCAACGTGCATTGGGCCAAGGTGGCTATTTGTTTCATCAGGGCGATTCGGTCCGTTCCGTCTTTGTTATCGAAGAAGGGCTGATCGAATTGACACGCCACCAGCGAGACGGCGCGTCAATCATCCTGCAACGCGCCACATCCCGAACGGTCCTGGCGGAAGCATCGATATATTCCGACACCTATCACTGCGACGGCATCGTCGCGGCGCCATCAAGGGTTTACGAATGGCCAAAGGCCGTATTTGTGAGGCACCTTCAAGAAGATGATGCATTTTCCGGATTATGGGCCAGGCATCTGGCCCGTGAGGTCCAGTCGGCGCGATATCGCAGTGAAATCTTGTCGCGGAAGACGGTAGCGGAACGCCTGGACGGCTGGTTGGTATGGCAAGGGAATGTGTTTCCGTCAAAGGGCCGGTGGAAAAGCGTCGCGGCGCAAATAGGGGTCAGTCCCGAGGCCCTCTATAGGGAACTCGCGAAGAGACGATCTGAATGATGCGCCGTGGATTCGGCAGACTTATTGCGCCGCCATCTTGGCGCTCATCATCGCCTGTCGCTTGCGGATTTCTTTCGGCCACCGGCTTTTGATGTAGGCTAGCGTGGCTAAAATATCATCGTCTGACAGGGTTTCGCCGAACGCCGGCATGCCGCTGGTAAATCCCTTTGGCGCGCCGGCCTGGCCACCGCGTTTGGTTACGTTGAACAGCACTTGATCGCCATGATGCCAGGTGTGGCCGGTGGCGTCGTGGGGTGGGGCCGGAAAGACGCCGTCGGCTTTTTTGATCTGCCAATTTGGCTGCCCTTCGAGATTACCGCCGTGGCATTCGGCACAGTTTTTGGTGTACAGCGTCTGTCCGCGCGCCACCATTTCGGCATTGTCGGGGTCGGCGAAGACGGTGGTGTTGGCCCCGCCACCTTCGATAACGTTAATATAGGCAGCCGCGAGGCCACCCAGTACGATGACGGTCACGGTGGCGAAAAACAGGTTGGATCTAGACGGCATGAGGCAATTCCCGAAATTGTTGGATCGCTAATGCTCTAACCTTTCTAGTTGCTGGAAGGTCAAGATCCATTGTTGGGGGCGCCGCCGTTTTTATCGGCCCAGCGCGGGCGAAATGGGTGTTCACACTCTGGTTCCATCTCACTATACTTCGGGGCTTCCCAAAACGTCCCGCAAAGAGAACCCCACCCCAGATGAGCAAAAACATCCAACCTTTCCACCTGGCGTTTCCGGTACGCGACCTTGAAGAAGCGCGCCGATTCTACGTTGACCTGATCGGCTGTGGTGTCGGCCGGGAAGACGCCACCTGGGTTGACTTCGATTTCTTCGGCCACCAGGTGGTTGCCCATGCCGTCGAGAGCGATGAATGGGCCGCCCCGAAAAGCCCGGTTGACGGGCATCAGGTGCCGTCCCGCCACTTCGGGGTCGTCCTGGAATGGGATGACTGGCATGGCCTGGCCGACCGGCTCAAGGCCGCCAAGGTCGAGTTCCTGATCGACCCCTACATTCGCTTCAAGGGTGAGCCCGGCGAACAGGCGACGTTGTTTTTCCGCGACCCCAGCGGCAATGCGCTCGAGTTCAAAAGTTTCCGTAACCCCGACCGGTTGTTCGCCACAGAAGCGGCCTGACGACCTAGGAACTGTAAGATGTCTGAATATGATTATGACTTGATCACCATTGGCGCCGGTTCCGGTGGCGTTCGTGCTTCGCGCAGGTCGGCGCAAATGGGCGCTCGCGTTGCCGTTGTCGAGGAAAGCCGGGTTGGCGGAACGTGCGTCATCCGCGGCTGCGTTCCCAAAAAATTGCTGATCTATGGCGCTCATTTCGCCGACGATCTGGAAGACGCCGCCGGTTACGGCTGGACCCCGGTCCCCGTGGCCTTTGACTGGTCGAAACTGATCGCCGCCAAGGATAAGGAAATTGACCGCCTAAACGGCATATATCTGCGCATCCTGCGGGAAAACAATGTCGATCTGCTTGAAGGCTCCGGCCGGATTATCGATGCGCATTCGGTCGAAGTCGGGGGCGAGGTTCATAGCGCGGCGAATATCCTGGTCGCCGTTGGCGGCTGGCCATCGATGCCCGATATTCCCGGTATCGAACATGTCATCAGTTCGAACGAGGCGCTCGATCTGAAAGCGCTACCGGAAAGCATCGTGATCGTCGGGGCGGGCTTTATCGCGGTTGAATTTGCCGGTATTTTCAATGCCTTGGGCGTCGATGTGACGTTGGTTCTGCGCGCCGACACCATCCTGCGCGGCTTCGACGAGGACGTGCGCCTGACGCTGGCCGATGAAATGACCAAGCGGGGCATTCACCTGAAGACGGAATCGGTGATCCGCAGCATTGAAAAGAACGGTGACGGCTACAGCTTGCGTCTGGCCGGTGGCGACACCCTTGAAACCGAACGGGTCATGTACGCGACCGGTCGCCGTCCGAAAACGGCGGGCATCGGGCTTGAAGACGTCGGCGTTGCGATCAACGACAAGGGCGCTATCGTCGTCGATGAGTACAGTCGCACGTCGGTCGATAATATCTGGGCCGTCGGTGACGTCACGGATCGTGTCAATCTGACTCCGGTGGCGATTGCCGAAGGGGCGGCGCTGGCCGAAACCCTGTTCAACGACAACCCGACCCGAATTGATCATTCGGGAATACCGTCGGCGGTTTTTTCGTCACCACCGATCGGCACCGTCGGCCTGACGGAGGATCAGGCTCGGGCGGAGGTCGGTGATATCGACGTTTACGTTTCGCGCTTCAAGCCGATGAAACACACGCTTAGTGGCCGCGACGAGCAAACCTTCATGAAGATCGTCGTCGACGCCGGCACCGACCGGGTGCTGGGGTGCCACATGATGGGCATGGACGCGCCGGAGATCGTCCAGGGGCTTGCCGTCGCCCTGAAATGCGGGGCGACCAAGGCGCAGTTTGACGCGACCGTCGGTATTCATCCGTCGGCGGCCGAGGAATTTGTCACCATGAGCGAGAAACGCCCCGACCACGCCAGGCCGACCGGCCGCTAGCGTGATCGCCGTTTCGGGGTTTCAGGCCGGTTTCTCTGGAAATTTCCTCGATAAGCGGCTATAGCCTTTTGCCCGAGCCAACCCGAGAATGAATAGAGAGTGAACATGGCCAATTCGTGGTCGCCCGACAGCTGGCGCTCCAAGCCAGCCTTGCAAATGCCGAATTACCCCGACGCGGCCGCCCTGGCCGTCGTCGAAGAGCGCCTGAAGGTTTATCCCCCACTGGTGTTCGCCGGTGAGGCCCGCAACCTTCGCCGCGCCCTGGCCGAAGCCGTTGAAGGCAAGGCTTTCTTGTTGCAGGGCGGCGATTGCGCCGAAAGTTTTGCGGAATTTCATCCTGATAATATCCGCGATATGTTTCGCGTCATGCTGCAAATGGCGGTGGTGTTGACCTACGGTGCCGCCCGTCCGGTGATCAAGGTCGGGCGCATGGCGGGGCAGTTCGCCAAACCGCGTTCGGCTGATATGGAAACCATCGACGGCGTCAGCCTGCCCAGCTATCGGGGTGATATGGTCAACGGTATGGAATTCACCGCCGAGCAACGGACCCCCGACCCGGCCCGCTTGGAGCAGGCCTATAACCAGTCGGCGGCGACGCTTAATCTGCTACGGGCGTTCGCCCAGGGCGGCTATGCCGACCTGCACAAAGTGCATCAGTGGACGCTGGATTTCGTTGACGACAGTCCGTCTGCCGAGCGCTACCGCGATCTTGCCGACCGCCTTGCCGAAACGCTGGCGTTCATGGCGGCATGCGGCATAACGGCGGAATCGACGCCGCAAATCAGGGAAACCGGTTTTTATACCTCGCACGAAGCGCTGCTGTTAAATTACGAACAGGCGATGACCCGTGTCGATAGTACCTCCGGTGACTGGTACGACACTTCGGCCCACATGCTGTGGATCGGTGATCGGACCCGTCAGTTGGACGGCGCTCATGTCGAATTCCTCAAAGGCATCGCCAACCCGGTCGGCGTCAAGGCCGGCCCGAGTATGACGACCGACGATCTCATTCGGCTGACCGATGTCCTTAACCCGCGGAACGAACCCGGTCGCCTGACATTGATCGTGCGCATGGGGGCCGACAAGGTGGAACAGTTGCTGCCGCCGCTGATCAGGGCTATCGAAGCCGAAGGCCGCAAGGTGGTATGGGCTTGTGATCCGATGCACGCCAACACCATCAAAAGTTCCAACGGCTATAAGACTCGTCCGGTCGATCGCATCCTGCAGGAAGTTCGAAGCTTCTTCGCCGTGCATCACAATGAAGGAACCCACGCCGGGGGCGTTCATTTTGAAATGACCGGTCAGGACGTGACCGAATGCGTTGGCGGTGGCCAGGCGATCACCGAAGCAGATCTTGGCGCCCGTTATCACACTCACTGCGATCCGCGCCTTAACGCCAAACAGTCTCTGGAATTAGCGTTTTTGCTGGCGGAAAGCCTAAAGGAAGAACGCCGTCAGGATAATGGCCGCGCCGCGGCGGTGTCCTGAAGCGGGGATCTGCCGAGCTTCAGGTCGAACGAGCGAGCGGCGCCAGATTTTTCATCAGCGCAACAAGGTTTTCTGTGGTTTCGGCGGAGTGCCTGCGGGTGATCAGCGAACGCCCGGCCTCCATGGAAACGGCGACGCGCAGTTCCGACATCAGGGCGTCGAAAAATTCGTCGAATCCTTGTTCCGACATGGTCCAGATTTCCGCTTCTTCATCCTCCTCCAGGCCGGCGGAAGGGGGTTCCAGATGCCCGTTGACAAGTTCGATGAACCATTTCCGGCGCTTTTTCAAGTCGGAAAAATTGCCGGCGATATCGACCAGCGCGTCGAATACGATGGCACGGGCATCTTCGTTTTCGTAGATATCGTCCCAGTCGAAATCCTTATCGTTCAGCCCGCCGACCAGCTTGGCGATGGCTCGGCACTTGCCCTGATAGCTATCCCGTACGTCGGCCCCAAGCATCAGGTTCAGGGCGACAAAGAAACCGGGCAGCATACGCCGGGAGACATGGTCCGAGCGTCTGATCTTACGGCTGTTGTCTTCCAGCAAGTGTGAAAAAGTCTTGACCAGCATCCTGTCAAATGGCCGCCGGCGTGAATTCATCCAGGATTTTCGGTCATGATCCCGGATGTAATCTTCAAAGGATTTTTCGAACGCCACTTCCAGTTCCGATGTCTTTTTCAGGAAGTCCTTGTTCAGTAACTCAAGGTCGGACACCGACAGGTAGCCCCCCTTGGCCCTGGCTTCCGCGATCAGCCGATCGCTGAAGGATGAAACGACGTCGTTGGCGAGCGCCTCGCTTCGTTGCGCCGCGGACAAGACTTTTTTCAACGGCTTCCTGGTCGCCTTTTTGACGGCTTTCTTGACGGCCTTCTTGACCGTTTTCTTCACCGGCTTTTTGGCCAGGGCGCGCTTCGCGGGAGCCTCGCCGGAGACCTGCTTGGTGGTGATACCGCCTTTTTCAGTCTGGCTGTAGGCACTATCCTTGCCTGGCATAAAGATGACGGCCCGCTGGGGCGGACCCTTGGCCGGGTCGCCAAACATGACTTTCTCTCGCGCCGCCTGAATTCTAAGGGCGGGATTTTTGGCCGGAGCAGGTTCGTCGTTCATAATGCCACCGCAATATGTCATTCATAATGCTACTACGATAAGTGTTAATGCCGTAAAATTCCAGACCGCAATTTTGTGCCGCCCCTGGCCATGACGTTGACAGCAATCCAGACCGCGCATAGGGTGCGGCATCTTGAAAACAGGTCTGATTTTGAGCATTCCCTGGAATAAAACCCTAGCCACTGAATTCAGATGACAGAAATCCTGAACATAGCCCTTGCCCAGTTGAACCCGACGGTTGGCGATATCGACGGTAATATCGCCCTTATCGCCGGCGCCAGGGCCGATGCGGGGCGCCTTGGCGCCGACCTGATGGTCACGGCGGAACTGTCCGTATCCGGCTATCCGCCGGAAGATTTGGTGCTGAAACCGGCGTTTCTGGATGTCGTCGAGGCCCGCGTTCATGCCCTTGCCGATCAAACCGGCGACGGTGGACCGGCGCTCGTGGTCGGTGCGCCTTGGCGCGACGGTGGCCACCTGTATAACGCGGCCCTGCTTCTGGATGGTGGCGAAATTGCCGCGGTCAGGTACAAGCACGTGCTTCCCAATTATGGTGTGTTCGATGAGAAGCGTATTTTCACGGCCGCCGGGCTGCCCGAGCCGGTGTCTTTCAGGGGGCTCAAATTAGGCATCATGATCTGCGAAGACATGTGGGAATCTGAGGTCGCAAGCAGCCTCGCGGCGGACGGGGCGAATATCCTCGTTGTGCTTAACGGTTCGCCCTACGAGATGGATAAAAAACACGCCCGGCTTGATTATGCCCGCGCCCGGGTCGTCGAAACCGGGTTGGAGCTGATTTACGTAAATCAGGTCGGCGGTCAGGACGAACTGGTGTTCGACGGCGACAGCTTCGTCATGCATGCCGACGGCGCGCTATGCGGTCGCTTGGCGTCGTGGAAGCAGATCGTTTCGCCCAGCCGCTGGCGGCGCGGTGAACACGGATGGGTCTGTGACAACGCCCGGATTGATGCCCATCCGGGCGGCACGGAGGCGATTTATCAGGCGCTCTGTCTGGGGCTTCGCGATTACGTTAACAAGAACCGTTTTCCCGGCGTCCTGATCGGGCTTTCGGGCGGTATTGACAGCGCGCTCAGCGCCGCCGTTGCCGTCGACGCACTTGGCCCCGAACGGGTTCACTGCGTGATGATGCCATCACCCTACACGTCGCAGGAAAGTCTGGATGACGCCGCCGAGGTGGCGCGCCTGCTTGGCTGCCGCCTGGAGTCCATTTCCATCGAACCGGCGATGGACGCCTTCGATCGTATGCTCAAGGAATCCTTCACCGGGCGGGCCGTCGATACGACGGAAGAAAACATCCAGGCGAGGTCTCGTGGCGTCACCCTGATGGCGCTGTCAAACAAGTTTTCCTACATGGTGCTGTCAACCGGCAACAAGTCGGAAATGTCGGTCGGGTATGCGACCCTATACGGTGATATGTGTGGCGGCTATTCGGTGTTGAAGGATATCTACAAGACCACCGTGTTCGCCTTGTCGCGCTGGCGCAATGAACATCGCCCGGCCGACGCCCTGGGTCCGGCCGGCATGGTCATGCCGGAACGGGTCATTGCTAAACCCCCTTCGGCGGAACTGAAACCCGACCAAAAGGACGAAGACAGCCTGCCGCCATACGATAAATTGGATGATATTCTGCACGGCCTGATCGAGGGCGAACAGTCGTTGCGCGATATCGCCGCCCGTGGCCATGCCATGGCAACCGTCGAACGTATCTGGCAGCTTCTCGACCGGGCCGAATACAAACGCCGTCAGGCCCCGCCGGGGGTTAAAATATCGTCGCGCGCCTTTGGACGCGACCGGCGCTACCCGATCATCAATGGATTTACCAGTCACGTCACGGCCGGAAATGACCAGAAATAGAGATAAGAAACAAGACATGACCATCGTCCGCTTCGCCCCCAGCCCGACCGGCTTTTTGCATGTCGGCAACGCCCGCATGGCGCTTGTCAACTGGCTGTATGCCCGCGCCATGAATGGCCGCTTCATTCTTCGCTTCGATGATACCGATGTCGAACGCTCGACCACCGAATATGCGACGGCCATTGAACGGGATCTCGTCTGGCTGGGTCTGCAGTGGGACCGGTTGGAACGGCAGTCCGACCGGCTTGAGCGGTATCGGGATGCCTTCGATAAACTACGGGAAATGGGTCGTATCTACCCTTGCTATGAGACCCCGGAAGAACTGACCTACAAGCGCAAGCGGCAATTGTCGGCGGGCAAGCCACCGATCTATGATCGTGCCGGATTGACCATATCCGACGCTCGGCGGCGGGAATATGAAACCGAAGGACGCAAACCCCACTGGCGCTTCAAGCTGAACCATAGCGATATCGAATGGAGCGATCTGGTTCGCGGCGACGTCCAGTTCAACGGCGGGAATCTAAGCGACCCGGTTCTGGTGCGCGGTGATGGCAGTTATCTGTACATGATGCCGTCGGCGGTTGACGATATTGATTTGGCCGTCACCGATGTTATTCGGGGCGAGGACCATGTCGCCAACACCGCCGTCCAGATCCAGTTGTTCGAGGCTCTGGGGGCGAGCCCACCGGCCTTCGCTCATATTCCGCTGCTGACCGATATCGGCGGCAAGGGTCTGTCGAAACGGCTTGGCTCGTTGACGGTGGCCTCGTTGCGGGAAGACGGCATCGAAGCAATGGCGCTGAACAGTTATCTGGCCCACATCGGCACGTCGGACGCGATTGAACCGCGTCGCAGCCTGGCTGATCTGGCCGGTGATTTTGAAATCGGTCATACCGGGCGCGGTACCCCCAAGTTCGACCCGGATCAATTGCAGGTATTGAACGCGGCGATACTGCATGGCCTTGATTACGCCGATGCGGCGCCCCGCCTGGACGCGTTGGGCTTCGCGCATACGGATCAGACATTCTGGAATGCCATCCGGGCGAACCTGAGCCGATTCGATGATGTGGCGCTGTGGCACCGGGTCTGTTTCGGCGACATCAATCCGGTCATCGAAAACGGAGACTTTATGGCCGCCGCCGTGGCGCTGCTGCCGCCGGAGCCTTGGGATGACGGCACCTGGAAACGCTGGACCGGGGCCGTTAAAGAAGCAACCGGGGCCAAGGGCAAGGAACTGTTCCTGCCGTTAAGACTGGCCCTCACCGGTCTCGATCATGGCCCGGAACTAAAGGTGCTGCTGCCGCTGATTGGGCGAAGCCGGGCTTCGCATCGTCTGATGGGAGAGAATCAATGACTTATTTTAAATTTTTGATCTTCGCCGTAATCACTTTTGCCGCATTGCCGACCGATGCCGCCGAACGCACGATCAGCGTCGATGGTATCGGAACGGCAACAGCAAAGCCCGATATGGCGGAAATTTACGTCGCTGTCATTGCAAACAAGGCGACGGCGGACGATGCCATGGCGATGGTTTCGAAGAAGGCCGCTGGGGTTTTGAAAAGTCTGGCCTCTCAAGGCATTGCCGATACAGACATTCAGACCGGCTCTATCTCTCTAAACCCAGTCTTTCAGCCCCAGCGAAATAATGTTGGGAAGAAACCGGCAGTGGTTGGCTACCGGGCATCTATTGATAACCGGGTCCGGGTTCGCGAGCCTGGTTCGTTGGGCAAAATTCTCGACGCGCTGTCCAAGGCGGGGGTGGATCGATTGAATAATATCCACTTTTCCGTTGCCGATACGGATGCTCTGCGGGCCGAAGCCCGTGGGAAAGCGGTGAAGAATGCATTTGCCATAGCCGAACAGTTAAGCGCTGCCGCCAGCGTGCAACGGGGCGACGTGCTCAGCATCGTCGAGGGCGGTAGCGGCGGCCCGATTCCGCAACAGCGTGAAATGGTCTTCGCCTCCGTTCAAGGAGGCGTGCCGGTGATGACCGGCGACGTTAGCGTGCAGGTACGCGTGCATGTCGTGTTCGCCATCAAATAAGAGAAGGTCTGTTTAATGCTGAGGCTCCACAACACCCTGAGTCGGAAAAAGGAAGCATTCGTGCCGCTTGATGAGAGCAACGTGCGGATGTACGTGTGTGGCCCGACGGTCTATGACACCGCCCACATCGGCAACGCCCGGCCCGTGGTTGTTTTTGATGTGCTTTATCGCCTGCTGAAGACGCTCTACCCGAATGTCACCTACGTTCGCAACATCACCGATGTCGATGATAAAATTAACGCCAGGGCGGCCGAAACTGGCGAAGATATCCGCGCTATTACCGAGCGCACCGCCGAAATTTTCCATCAAGACATGGCGGCGTTAAACACCCTGTCGCCCGATGTCGAACCGCGCGCCACCGAACACATTCCGGAAATGATCGCGATGATCGAAACCCTGCTGGAAAAAGGGCATGCCTATCAGGCCGAAGGCCACGTGCTGTTCGCGGTTTCGTCGTGGGATGGATACGGCAGGCTGTCGGGCCATAACCGGGACGAGATCATCGCCGGCGCCCGGGTTGAAATAGCACCCTATAAAAAAGACCCGGCGGATTTCGTGCTGTGGAAACCTTCGAGCGGCGGCGAACCCGGATGGGAAAGTCCGTGGGGCTATGGCCGCCCCGGCTGGCATCTGGAATGTTCGGCCATGAGCAACAGGTATCTGGGGGCCGAATTCGATATTCACGGCGGTGGCCAGGACCTGATCTTTCCACACCACGAAAACGAAATCGCGCAAAGCCGGTGCAGCCACGGCACCGACATCATGGCCAAATACTGGATGCACAACGGCTACTTGATGTCTGAAGGCGAGAAGATGTCAAAAAGCCTTGGCAACTTCTATACCGTGCACGACCTGTTGGATGAATTCCCCGGCGAGGCGATCCGTCTGGCGCTGCTGAAAACCCATTACCGCCAACCGCTTAATTTTACCAGGGACGGCATCCGTGAAGCCAAGGCGGAACTGGACAGGTTCTACAGCGCCTTGCGCAAAGTCGCGGATGTGGCGTTGATCGAAGGACCGGATATGGAAATGTTAGATGGCTCCGATGATGCGCCGGTACGGGTCATACTTGAAGACGATTTGAATACGCCCCGGGCTATTGGTCATTTGCATCGTCTCCTCGGGGACCTGAATCGGGCAAAAGATGAAAATGCGCGGGCGGCAATGAAGGGGGTGTTGTTGGGGCAGGCTGAACTCCTTGGCCTTCTTCAGCAAGACCCGGAAGCCTGGTTCAAGGGCGGCGACGCCGGACAAGGGGGACCGAATGAAGCCGATATCGACGCCCTGATCGCGCAACGCACGCAGGCCCGCGCCGACAAAAATTTCGCCGAGTCAGATCGCATTCGCGATGAACTGGCGGAACGGGGAATTATTTTGGAAGACGCCGCCGGTACTACCACCTGGCGGCGGGGCTAGCCGATCAAATTGTCTATTTCGGACTGGTCCATGGTGCCGGCACTGCCGTTGATGATCCCCGATGCGACATCCATCAGCCGTTGAATGACCTGGCTCAGAGCGACGGCATTTTCCCGCAGCAAGTCCATATTATCGCGTTCCAGGTCGCCTTCCAGCCGTTCGATGCTGGTCGCGATGAGTTGGTCGATTTGCGCCACGGTTTTCTCGAAGGGTTCCCGGAATTCCCTCGGCACGTGGTTGTAGGCTTCGGCGGCCAGTTCCCGGTCGGAAAAAGTGCTTTCCAGCATGTGTTCCTGATAGCCCTTGGGTCGCCACTCCTTGGCGTCTTCCAGGATTTCCGGCATATCGGGGATCATTTCGAGCAGCATGACGATTTCATTGAAATGGTTCAGGTAATCGGTGGCCAGCAACGTTTGTTCGTTGATGTTGCTGCCACGGACCTTTTCCTGAAAGGCCAGGAAATCGGCGTTTTCCCGTTCGCTGATGCCCGTGATGTCTGTTGTTTCAGCCGTATTCATTAGGTGTATATGCCGCTGTTGGATCGTCTAACCATACTCTATTGGAAATATGCTTTTCTTTACAGCAGTCTATATAGGTCTTTTTTAATTTCAAAACAGTCCAAAATGACCGATGATTCCATCATATCGGCGGTTCTGAGCCGGAAAGCCTTGAGCCTTTCCGATAAATTCGTCATTGTCCGGCTTTCTTTATGCTTCGAGCCGCCCTTTGGCGGTTTTCCGTGAGATGTTTGTTGGGGAAGTATCGCAACCATGAGCGATCATCGTGTTTACCTGTATGACTGCACCCTGCGCGATGGCGCACAGACTCAGGGTGTGGATTTCAATGCCTCCGATAAGGAACTGATCGCCGAAGAACTGGACGGGCTTGGTATCGACTATATCGAAGGCGGCTGGCCCGGCGCCAACCCAACCGACGATGCCTTTTTTGTCTCGCCGCCGGTGCTGACCCGCGCCCGATTGACTGCTTTCGGCATGACCCGGCGGGCTGGACGCAGCACCGATAACGACCCCGGACTGAAGGCGTTGCTGGATGGCGGCACCAAGGCCGTCTGCATGGTCGGCAAGACCTGGGATTTCCACGTCGATGTGGCGCTTCAAATAGAACACGACGAAAACGTCGCGATGATCGCCGATAGCATCGCCCACGCCGTGGCCAAGGTCGATGAAGTGTTGTTTGATGCCGAACATTTCTTCGATGGCTATAAGGATAACCCGGAGTTCGCTTTGCGTTGCGTGCAGGCCGCCTACGATGCCGGGGCCCGCTGGATCGTTCTGTGTGACACCAACGGCGGTACCTTGCCGCATGAAATCAGCGATATCGTTACCGAGGTCTGTGCCCATATTCCCGGAAAAAATCTCGGCATTCACTGCCATGACGATACCGGGAATGCGGTCGCCAATTCGCTTGCCGCCGTCAGGGCCGGGGTGCGTCAGGTGCAAGGCGCGCTCAATGGGCTGGGCGAACGATGCGGCAATGCCAACCTGATTTCCATCATTCCGTCATTGATGCTGAAGATGGGCTACGAAACAGGCATATTGGACGAAGATTTGACCAGGTTGACCCATGTCTCGCGCCTGTTGGATGAACACCTGAACCGGAGTTCGGATCGCGGCGCGCCTTATGTTGGCGATTCTGCGTTCGCTCACAAAGGGGGACTGCATGTGTCGGCCGTTGAGAAAGATCCCCGAACGTACGAGCATATTGATCCCGTCGTTGTCGGCAATCAACGCCATATCGTTGTTTCCGATCAGGCCGGTCGATCAAACATTCTGGCCCGCTTCCGCGATATCGGCATAGATATCGACGCTTCCGACGATAAGATTTCCGGTCTGGTCGACCTGGTCAAACAGCGGGAGTTCAGCGGTTATGCCTATGATGGCGCCGAGGCTAGTTTTGAGTTGCTGGCCCGTCGGGCGCTGGGCGAGGTGCCGGATTATTTTAAAGGGGTTAGTTTCCGCGTTATCGACGAGCGGCGTTGGAATGCCAACGGCGATCTTGTCACCCTGTCCGAAGCGACGGTCAAGTTGGATGTCGGCGGCAATCCCTTTATGACGGTGGCGGAGGGTAACGGCCCCGTTAATGCGCTCGATGCCGCGTTACGTAAGGTCTTACTGCCGGTCTATCCGCATTTGTCCGATCTGCGGTTGGTCGATTACAAGGTGCGAATCCTGACTCCGGGCGATGCCACGGCGGCTGTCACCCGGGTGATGATCGAATCCGCCGACGCTCACGGTGCGCACTGGTCAACCGTTGGCGTCTCGCCCAATGTCATCGACGCCTCCTATAACGCCCTTCGTGATAGCATCATTTATAAGCTTCACCGCGATGGGGCAACGCGGGTTACCGGCTGATACCATGGTCGTAACCAGCAGACCCCCCCGCCGACTGCCGAAGTCCAGCGCCACGGCCTCGACAGACACGCCCTCGATGATTCTGGTTCAGCCGCAGCTGGGAGAAAACATTGGTATGGCGGCGCGCGCCATGTTGAATAACGCGCTGGCCGATTTGCGCCTGGTTGCCCCGGTGCACGGTTGGCCCAATGAACACGCCATCAAGCCTAGTTCGGGGGCCGGGGTCGTTCTCGATAACGTTCAGGTGTTTGAAACAACGGCCGACGCCATCGCCGATTTAAGCCATGTCTATGCAACCACGGCGCGCGACCGGGATTTGACCAAGCCGGTGCTCAGTCCGCGCGCGGCGGCCGTCGAAATGCGCAAGATCATCGCCGAAGGCGGTCGTCCGGGGGTGTTGTTCGGGCGCGAGGCATGGGGCCTTAACAACGATGATGTGACGTTGGCCGATTCCGTTATTTCGGTTCCCCTGAACCCGACCTTCAGTTCGATCAACCTCGCCCAGTCGGTGTTGTTGATTGGCTATGAATGGTATCAGGCCGGTGACGATATCCCCGACCGTGGCGTACGGATGAGCAAGAATACCCGACTTGCCAGCAAGCGGGAACTGATCGGGATGTTCGAACATCTGGAACGGGAACTCGATGATTGCGGTTTTCTCAGGCCGCCGGAAAAGCGCCCGGCCATGGTGCGGACGATTCGCAACATGTTTCAGCGGGCCAGCATGACCGAACAGGAAGTGCGCACGTTCAGGGGGATTATTTCAGGCCTGACCCGCCGCCACGAACGCAAGCGGGACTAGCAGGCTGCTGAAAAAGTCCTCGGCTTCTGATTGAAACACGGTTTAGGAAAGTAAGCGGGCTGGCTTTTCGGTTGAAAGGCCGTTTTTCAAGAGGAATGCTCTCGATATTTGCCTTTTTTTCTC
>Ga0316204_10001644_pt1 | contig 57878 bp, 53 predicted proteins | sample 6monrhotite_MG_2_FD_205661 | JGI IMG/M metagenome (GOLD analysis project Ga0316204, IMG submission 205661) | Microbial mat bacterial communities from mineral coupon in-situ incubated in ocean water Damariscotta River, Maine, United States -... | ecosystem: Environmental > Aquatic > Marine >...
AGCCGAACTGCCGTTTTGGCTGCATCATTACAATTGGCACAGACCACATTCCGGGATAAATAGGAAAACACCCATCAGCCGATCAGGCTTGGATGTGAACAACCTCATGAGACTCCACATCTAGCTGTGCTGATCCAGCCATGCCGGAATTTCGCCAATGTTTGACAAAACGATATCGGCCAGCGGGGCCAAAGTCGCGGCCCCCGCAGGCCCGGTCAGCACACCAATGGTTGTCATACCTGCTGCGCGGCCTGCCCCCAAATCATGGGTGGAATCGCCAACCATGGCAACCTGATCCGTCGGCAATCCCGTGGCCATGCAAAACGCCAGCAACATGCCCGGTGCGGGTTTGCCACCATGGCCAGAATCATACCCTGCGACAAAATCAAACCGGTGCAGAATTTCTGCCGACTTCAGATGTGCCCGTGCCGAAGTGACAGAATCGTTGGTCGCCACACCCAACATCAGGGATCGTGCCTTGAATTGATCCAACAAGGGGGCCAATGGCACGGCTGGAACCATCGCTGCCGTCGCCGCAGTTTCATCCAAATACCCAGCAAGCTGTGATTGGGTAAATCCGGTTGTATGTGGCAACATCAGGGCGGCGACTTCCGCCAATGTCGCCGCAATAATCGGGCTGCTTGGCAAAAGCGTTTGCCGACCGCTGTCAAACCCCACCGCCGCACAAAGTGCCGATTTCGCCTGTGGATCGCCCTTGGCCAGAAGGTCAATGGTTTCGCCTGCCCATCTATCCCAACTGGCGCCAAAATGGAAAAGCGTTCCGTCCTTGTCAAAAACCAATCCTTTAATCATGCCTGCCCCTAACTCGGCTATCATTCCTAAGAAATGATGAATTTTCCATCATTCAATTATTTCCACGCCATTAAGCATATGGTCACTTCACGCTCTTATGCCATTGCAAAGCCGAGTGAAAACCTTAAGCGCGTGAAACAATATCAACACGCGTGAATTTGGGCCAATTTTGGCGTGTGTTATAGGGTGATAAAACATGTCCGGACAAATTCCACCTCTTTCTGGCATGAAAAAGATTGCCCTGCCGTTGGTCTTGTTCAGTTTGATCACCAATTTGACGATCCTCATCAGCCCGATTTTCATGATGCAGGTTCTGGATCGTGTGGTTCCCAGCGGCAATCTTCAAACATTGGCATTGTTGTTGGGCCTGGCGGCGGCGGCCCTGGTTGCCAATGGGTTTGTCGATTACAGCCGCGATTTGGCGCTGTCCCGAACCAGTCGCTGGGTCGAGGAAATTACCCTGCCAAACCTGTTGAAAATGCCCTCCGCTGATCGACAGCCGTATCTGGATAAAATCCTGATATTGCGCCAATTTCTCGGCGGACCCGCCGCTGTCACCGCGCTGTCGGTTCCCTGGATACCGCTGTTTTTGATCGCATTGGTCATGATCCACCCGTTGTTTTTGCTGCTCGCGGTAACGGTCTCTGCCGTCAATTTGGGCATCAAGCTGGTCAGTAACGCCTTGACGGAGGAAAAAAATCAGGCGTGCGCGGTGTTGGCCCGACAGGGGGCAAAAACCATTGCGGATTCCATGCAGAACCAGCGCCTCACCGGCCTGATTGCCGTTGAAAAAAACCTTGGCGAGCGCATGCAGCGATTGATGACCAACCGCCACCAGATCGAGGGCGAAGTTGCCACCCAAACCGCCATCATTTCCGCCACCAGTGGCACAATCAGGCTGTTGGTTCAGCTTTCCGGTTTGGCGTTGGGGGCCTTCCTTGTCGTGCAGGGACAAATATCGGCAGGTGCGATGATCGGCGCATCACTGATCAATGGCAAAACAATCGGCACATTCGAACAAATTACCAATCATTTCCCGGCAATAAAGAATTTTCTAACCGCGTTTCGCCTTTTGCGACAACCCGGAAATTTGCCAGAGGGGGAAACCACACAAATCACCGATTTGACCGGTGCGCTGCGGGCCATGGATTTAACCTATCCCCGTGGCGGCGGTGCCCCCCCAAGGCTTGATCGGGTCTCTTTTGATTTGCGCGCGGGCGAATGTTTGGCCATTGTTGGTGACAGCGGATCAGGGAAAACAACCTTGCTTTTGGCCCTTGCTGGCCTTGATGCCAGCCCAATTGGCACGGTTTTTCTAGATGAAAGCGACCTGCGAACATTGGGCGCCGAAACGCAATCCAAAAATATCGGTTATTTACCGCAGAGGGCAGAATTGCTCGACGGTACGATTGCGGAAAATATTGCCTGTTTTGACGCCGCCGCGCCGGACGAAAAGATCATAGCTGCCGCAAAAACCGCCGGTGTCCACGGTATGATATCGGTTTTGCCAGCGGCCTATGAAACCAACATGGGCAGTCATGGTTTTTTGCTATCGGCGGGCCAAATTCAGCGCATCGCATTGGCGCGAACAATTTATCAATGCCCTAGATATCTTTTCCTTGATGAACCAAACGCCCTGTTGGACGCCCAATCCGAACGGCAATTGGGGCAAACTTTGGCGCGGCTGAAATCCCAAGGAACAACAGTGGTGATGGTGTTGCACCGATCCGGCATCATGAATTTGGCCGATAAAGTCATGTTCTTAAATCAAGGACGCGTGGCGGATTTTGGGCCACGGGCCGAAGTGCTGGGCAGGCTTGGCCAAAACAAGCGACGCCTGCAAATCCCGGTCAATGCCGAAGGCTTGCTGGATCTTGCCGACTGGGTCAGCGCGCAATTTACCCGCGATGGCGACGAAGCGTTTCGCCAGAAGGCCATTCTTGTGGCCAGTGAAATGTTCAATGCTTCGCGCGATAGTGGCGACCGCGACAGCCAACGTCTCGTGACCATGACCTTTACTTTTGTTGACGATAGCCATTGCGAAATTGCCCTCAGCGAAGCGCGCACAACCGAGCTTGATCAGAAAATGCCCAAAATTATGTCGTTGGTAAAACACCCAAATGTGTCAATGGAAGATATTCCGCCGGATGAAATGGCCTTGGTGATCGTCGCGCAATTATCCCAAAGTCTGGAGGTTCGTAATCACGAAAATTCGTCGGTTTTTTCAGCCAAACTTGCCCAAAACAACGCCGAAACGCCGCCTGCAAGCAAGACCGGGATCCATTAGGGATGGATGACTTGCCGCGCCATATATTGCACCCCCTCCGGCTTGCTGCGCTGGCGGTTTTCATGTTCAGTATTGGTGCCGGTTTGTGGTCGGCAATGGCACCAATTGCAACGACACTTCGCGTCAGCGGTGCCCTGACTTCAACGCGGCCAAGCTTTGAAATTCAACACCCCTTTGGCGGGGCGGTTTCCCAGGTGCTTGTCGCGCTGCACGACACGGTTCAGGTCGGGCAACCACTTTTGGTGCTGGATACGGAAACACAACGCCAAACCCGCGCCGCCATTCTGACCCAAATAAATTTGCTGGTGGCGGAAAACGAATTGATCACCCAAATTCTGTCGAACCGCGGTGCTCAAAGCGGTGACGCCCCGCCTGAACTGCGTCGCTATTATCAAGAACAGCAATCTTTTCAAACCCTACGCGTTGCCTCAAAAAATGCCGCAATTGACGCCAAAACAGAAAATGCGGAATTTTTGGCAAAACAAATGGATTTGGTGCGGCAACGGATCACGTTGTTGCAAAAAAGATTGGATAAAAACGCCGATCTTGCCGCGCGTGGCATTTTGACAAAAACCGACCAAGACAGCCTGCGCGGGCAAATATTGGCGTTGTATGGCGCGTTGGAAGATCAAGGCGCGCGGGCGGTTTCCACGCAAAATGAAATTAGGGCAACCGAGCTGGAACTTAAATCCATGGCCGCTGAATACCACCTTTCATTGTCTGAAAAATTGACAAGCAATCTGAAAGGCCTGCCACAGTTGCGCATTCAAGCGCTCAAACTTGCCCAAGAAATTGATGCCGGCCAGATCGTTGCCCCCATCGCGGGGCTGATCACAACCCAGGAAATCATCGCTCCGGGCATGGTTGCCCAACGCGGGCAAACTTTGATGACATTGGCGCAACCCCTGTTTGAGCCAAAAGTGACGCTGAAAATTCCGGTGATTAACATTGATCAAGTGGTGGTTGGCCAAACCGGGAAACTGACCTTGACCCCGCTGCCGCAACGAAATGCCCCAAATCTCGAGGTGACGATCATCAATATTGCGCCGCAGGCAACCCGCGACAGGGATGACAACCCTGCCTATTATCTGGCCGAGGCGCGCCTGAACAAATCCGACCTTGCCCAAGCACGCGCACTGCTTGGGGATCAATTTCGATTGGCAACTGATATGCCGGTTTCCGTCGCGCTAAAGGGGCGAAATACAACCTTTTCAAGCTTTCTGTTTCGGCCCTTTACCGATATTTTCAGCGCGGCATTGCAAGACAGCTAGACCGAGCAATGGCCGCCTTAATTCATCAGGATGTTGCCGCGTTCAAATTCAGCCATATCCACGGAATTGTCATCATAAAGAACCCGGATGCGTATTTTTTCAGTCGATCCCAAAATCAAATTTATATAGGGAACGCGCCCTTCTGCCTTGATCGCATTGGGCTGGGCCGTATCAAGATAACAGGGCTCCATTTCCCAACGCTGTTCTTGGCCATCATTGAGCGTGTAATAAACCGCGTGCAAGCCGCATCGCCACGCCTCCAAATGGGTGAAATACAACAAATCCTGCCCATCCCATTCACGCAATGCAACCCAACTGCCTTTGGTTGCCCCAAGAATGGGTTTGATCTCGGTTGCGGTCAAAAATTTACCACTTGGCGTTTGATCTTCGGCCACAAATTCACCTGCGGATTGTTCGGCAGATGCCTCCTCGCCCGTTGCTTCGGCCTCCGTTGTGCTAGCGGTCCGCCCCGCCCCAGACACCCCGGCAGGCCAGACCAAGATGGCAAACAAAAACGGCATGTACAAAATTTTAGTCAACGACATAACACCCCTCACAATCCTAATTTCCCGAAAATCACACCCCTAATATAAACCCATTCAACATTTTGGCACAGAATTTATTGCAGGCAATTTTGAGCAGCCCCTTCCCTCGACCCCAATTCCGCCTATAAAGTAGAAACACGAGCATCAAAGGCAGCACAGAAATGCCCAGACCAATGAACGTAATGGCGGTAATCCAAGGTGGCCGTCTCGAATTTGAAGCGGTGATTTTTGCGGCCTCTTTTCGCGCAACCAACCCCGATTTCAAAGGCCGTCTGATTTTCGCCGAACCCAAGCCCGGCCCGCTTTGGCAATCGGATCCAAAGGTCCGGCACGGCGAGGTGTTGGATTTACTGGATGATTTTGACGCCGAAATCATCCCCTTTGACAATGTGTATTTTGGCGAAAAATACCCTTATGGAAACAAAATCGAGGCTCTGAAAATTTTGCCCGAAGGCGAAGATTTTGTGTTTTTTGATACAGACACATTGCACGTTGGGCCGCTGTCCGAGGTGCCTTTCGATTTTGAAAAACCCAGCGCCTCGATGCGGCGCGAAGGGACGTGGCCCAAGCTTGAACTTTATGGGCCAAGTTACGCGCAAACCTGGAAATCGCTTTACGACAAATTCGATTTGGATTTTGAAGCGTCACTCGACCTGACCCAGCCCGAGGAATACTGGCAGCGGTTTTTATACTTTAATGCCGGTTTCTTTTATTACAAATGCCCCAAGGTTTTTGGCGATCTTTTCACGAAATATGCTGTCGAAACCCTGAATAATCCACCGGCGGAACTGGTTTGTCAGGAACTGGATCCCTGGCTGGATCAGGTCGTTTTGCCCTTGGTCATTCATGCCCTTGGCGGGGGTCGTGATACGTTATCTGCGGGCTTTCTTGATGGTCAAACCACCTGTCATTATCGGTTGTTACCTTTGCTTTATGCGCGGGAATCCGATCGTGTCATCGAGATTTTGGAAGCAGTCACCGCGCCGAACAAAGTTAAAAAAGTCATCAAGAACTATGATCCGATTAAGCGCATGATTTACCAAAGACGGGGCCACAAAGCGCGCGCGATGTTTGATCGCGATGACTTGCCTAAGCGCGAACAAAAAATGCGTAACATGTTGAAAAAGGCCAACCTTTGGCTGCGATAGCCCAAGCCGGCCGACTTTTGTAACTTTGGGGGGAAATTCCGGCGCTGTTACCCCTTGCCCGGAATGCCCGACTGTGTGATTTTGTCGGCGGGACAACGTAAAATGGGCGCATGATGACTGATTTATTTACCTACGAAAACATTGGCAATTTAATTATGCTGTGTTTTTTGCAAGCCGTTTTGGGCTTTGATAATCTTTTGTACATCTCGATTGAAAGCCAACGCGCCCCCGTCGCCCAGCAACGCAGCGTGCGATATTGGGGCATCATATTGGCGGTGGTTTTGCGGGTCGTCCTGTTATTTGCAATGGTCAATCTGATCAGCGCGCTTTCCGCGCCATTTTATGTCTTCAACTGGCCCGGCATATTGGAAGGCGGCATAAATTTTGCCACCGCCATTTTTGTGACCGGCGGGATTTTCATCATGTACACCGCGTTTAAGGAAATCGGTCATATGTTGTCGGTACAACACCTTGATCACGACCTGTCTGGCAAGGCGGGGAAATCGGCGACCAAAGTCATCATGATGATCGTGCTGATGAACCTGATTTTCAGCTTTGATTCCGTGCTGTCCGCCATTGCGATCACCGATGTGTTCATCGTTTTGGCCACCGCGATTGTAATTTCGGGTTTGGCGATGTTGGCGCTGGCCGATACGGTTACGCAATTTTTGGAAAAAAACCGCATGTACGAGGTGCTGGGCCTGTTCATTCTTTTGATCGTCGGCGTGGTTTTGCTGGGCGAGGCTGGCCCCGCCGCCGCGCATGCAATGGAGGACGACAGCCTGCAAATCAAAATATTTGGCTATGATCTGCTGCCAATGTCGAAAACTACGTTCTATTTTTCCGTTGTGGTTCTGGTTGTGGTAGAGGTTATCCAATCGGGGTATAAACGCAAACTGGACGCCGAACGCGCGTTGGGTCGTGGCCATTAACCGCGCCTTGGGCGCACCAGGGGAAAGCACATGAGCGGATCAGGCACACAAACGATTGCTTTTGTATTACTGCTGGCCTTGATGATTGGCGTCACCACCGGCTGGTTGGCGGGGCTATAGGTATGGCACAGCGGTTTTCAGGAAAGTTCAGCCCCAATGATACGGCAGCTTCAGGCAAGGCCAATGCGGGCAAAGCCCCCAAAAAGGCACCGGTAAATGCCACCGAAGGTGCCGGTATCAATCGCGCCTCGGCACGGCCTAATTTTCTGTTTTTGGCGATGTTGCCGCTGTTGTTGACCGCCTTTGGCGAAGACGCCATCGGCCTTGCGTTGGATTTGACCGCCTTTGCGGTGCTGGCCATGGGGGTTTTCATGTTGCGCCAGGGCCTTGTTGCCGAGGCCGCTTTTCATCAACGCAAGGTTGCGCGTCGCCCGGCCTTGCCCCGCAAAATTATCGCTGCAATTTTTGTTGGCATCGGCACCCTTGCAGCGGCTTTTGATGGTGGAAATTTGATCAGCGCGGGTATTTACGGTGTGCTTTCGCTGGTTTTGATGGTTTTGGCCTTCGGTATTGACCCAATGCGCGACAAGGGCATGTCGGGCGTTGACCAGGTTCAAAGTGACAGCGTGGCGCGTGCCGTGACCAAGGCCGAGGATCATCTGGCGGCCATGGCGGATGCAATTTTGCGCGCGCGAGACCGCCAGGTTGAACGCCGCGTCGATGATTTCGCCGCAACTGCGCGTAAAATGTTTCGACAGGTCGAAGACGATCCAAGGGATTTACGCGCCGCGCGAAAATTTATGGGCATTTATCTGGCCGGTGCGCGGGATGCCACCGAAAAATTCGCCGATCTTTATGCCCGCAACCAAGACAAACAGGCGCGCGCGGATTACCTCGCGTTGCTGGATGATCTTGAAACAAATTTTGACGCCAAAACCGAAACGCTTTTGTTGGATGACCGCAGCAATCTGGACATCCGCATCGAAGTATTACGTGAACGTTTGCAACGCGAAGGCTTGCAATCTGATTGATCGAATTGACACCTGAAAGGGAAAATAAATGAAAGAGCCAACCAAAAATACTGCCACCCAAGCCAAGGCCCTGATTGACGAGGTGACGGCCGTTGTTTTGCTTGATCCAAGCGCCGATATTGTGCCGCTGGAAAAGGCCAAAGGCACGCAAGCCAAGGCGATCAAAAAGCGGATCGACGAAATTGACATGACCGATACGGGATCAATCATCAGCTTTGGGTCAGCGGCGCAAAGCGAATTGCAGGTGATTTCGCAAGCGATGCTGTCGGATGTGAAAAACAAAGATGTCGGCCCGGCGGGCGATTCACTGCGCAACATGGTCACCACCATTCGCGGTTTTTCGGTGTCCGAGCTGGACGCAAAAAGCGAACGTTCATGGTGGCAAAAACTGACGGGTCAATTGGCCCCGATGGCCAAATTTTTGGCCCGCTTTGAAACCGTGCAAGGCCAGATCGAGGTGATTACCAATCAATTGGAAACCCACGAGGACCAGTTGTTGATGGATATCAAATCATTGGACAAGCTTTATGAAAAAACCTTGTCGTTTTATGACGAATTGGCGCTTTATATCGCAGCGGGTGAAGCGAAATTGGCCGATCTGGATGCCACCACCATTCCGGCAAAAGAGGCGGCGGTGGAAAAAGCACCAGAAGATGACAAGTTGATTGCCGCGCAGGAATTGCGCGATTTGCGTGCCGCCCGCGATGATCTGGAACGCCGGGTGCATGATTTGAAACTGACACGTCAGGTGACGATGCAATCGCTGCCGTCCATTCGACTGGTTCAGGAAAATGACAAATCTTTGGTTTCAAAAATCAACTCCACTTTGCTGAACACCGTGCCCTTGTGGGAAACGCAATTGGCGCAGGCGGTCACCATTCATCGCTCAACCGAAGCCGCCAAAGCGGTGCGTGCCGCCAATGATCTGACCAATGAATTGCTGACGGCAAATGCTGAAAACCTGAAAGAGGCGAACAAATTGGTTCGCGAAGAAATGGAACGCGGCGTCTTTGATATCGAGGCCGTCAAATCCGCTAATGCCACGCTGATTGCCACCATTCAAGAAAGCCTTGAAATCGCCGATGCGGGCAAAGCCAAGCGCCGCGATGCCGAGGTCGAATTGGTCAAGATGGAGGCGGATTTGCGCGACACACTGGCCTCGGCCAAAGCACGCAGCAGCGCGGTTACCGACGATGTTGCCGCTGCGATGCCAAAAAACTGATATGATCCGGGGCGGGAAATTCACTGCGGCGACCATCGGCGGGTTGATCCTTGCCGGTTGCGCGCAATTGCCCCCTGCCCCGATTGAGAATGCGGGCGCGACAATGGTCGCCCCGCCCCAAAATGCGCCGTCGCAAACCAGCCGCGAATACAGCGCCTATTATCAACGCCTACAGCAACAATTGCTGACCCACGGTCAATTGCGCCGCGACGGTGGCGGCCCGGATACGCCAATTACCAAACGCATGCTCGTGGATAATTTTGCCGAAATCGCGTTAAAATCCGAATATTCGTTTCAGAACAGCCCGATTTTGTCGCGTCGGTCCAATCAACCACAATCGGTCACAAAATTCACCAAACCGGTGCGCGCCAAATTGGTTTTTGGCGCGCGCGTGTCCGATGAAATCAAAACCAAGGACCAAGCCGAGGTTGCGCGATATCTTGCGCGTCTGTCAAAGCTAACCGGTCTGCCGATGGGGTTGACGGACGGTACTGCGAACATGCTGATTTACGTTCTGGATGTCGATGAAATTCGCGGCATCGGCCCAACTTTGGCCAAGGTTGTGCCCGGCATGCCCAAAGCCGCGGTTCAGGGTGTCGTGGGGTTGAAACGGTCAGATCAATGCGTGGTTTTGCCTTCCAGCGCCGTCAATAAGCCCAATGAAATCGAAATCTCCGTTGTAGTTGTCCGCGCCGAACAACCGGATCTGATGCGCCTGTCGTGTTATCACGAGGAAATCGCCCAAGGTTTGGGGTTGGGCAACGACAGCCCCCGCGCGCGCCCGACGATTTTCAACGATGACAATGAATTTGCGACATTGACCAGTCATGACGAACTGTTGCTGCGTTTGCTGTATGACCGCCGCCTGACGGTGGGCCTGGACCCCGCCAACGCATTAGCGGTTGTTGAAGTGCTGGCGGCAGAATACTTTGGCCCCGATACATGATGGGTGCCGTTCTAACAGGAGTGTGAAATGGGTATTTTTGATTTTCTAACCGGCGAATTTATCGACGTCATCCATTGGGTCGATGATACGCGTGACACGATGGTATGGCGGTTTGAACGCGAGGCGCATGAAATCAAATATGGGGCCAAGCTGACGGTCCGTGAAGGACAAGCCGCTGTTTTCATTCACGAAGGTCAACTGGCGGATGTGTTCACACCCGGGCTTTACATGTTGGAAACCAACAATATGCCGATCATGACCACGTTGCAAAACTGGGATCACGGGTTCAAAAGCCCGTTTAAATCGGAAATCTACTACGTCAATACCACGCGGTTTAGCAATCTGAAGTGGGGCACAAAAAACCCGATCATGTTGCGCGATCCTGAATTTGGCCCGACACGCATTCGCGCCTTTGGTACCTATACCGCGCGGGTTTCCGATCCGGCACGGTTTTTGACCGAAATTGTCGGCACCGATGGTGAATTCACCATGGATGAAATCAGCTTTCAGATCCGCAACATCATCGTGCAAGAATTTTCCCGCGTCGTGGCTTCGGCCGGTATTCCGGTGCTGGATATGGCCGCCAATACCGCCGATCTGGGTAAATTGGTGGCCGCCGAAATTTCCAAAACCATGGATGAATACGGGCTGAGCCTGCCTGAATTATACATCGAAAACATATCCCTGCCACCTGCCGTCGAAGAAGCGCTGGACAAGCGTACCTCGATGGGGCTGGCCGGTGATCTGGGCCGTTTCACCCAGTATTCAGCCGCCGAGGCAATGACGGCGGCGGCCAAAAACCCAAGCGGCGGCGGCGCAATGGGTGCCGGGCTTGGCGCGGGCATGGGCATGGCGATGGGTGGCATGATGGCCGGTGGCATGCGCGGCCCCTGGGGTGCCGTTCCAGCCGCCGCACAGCCCGCCGCCATGGCCCCGCCACCACCACCGCCCGCCGTGGAAAAGGTTTGGCACATTGCAGAAGGCGGCGAGACAACGGGGCCGTTTTCCCGGGCATCGATGGGGCGCAAAGCGGCGTCTGGCGACCTTGGCCGTGACACATTGGTATGGACCGCCGGACAAGACGGCTGGAAAACCGCCGATGATATCGCCGAACTGGCGCAGTTGTTCACTGTGCTGCCCCCGCCGCCGCCTGCCGCCTGATGGTGGGTGCATGGAATTTGGCCGCTTATCGAGTGGCTTCACTGGATCGCGAAACCGCGCCGGGGATGGGGCAATTTGTTTCCTGTCTGGCGTCATGTCAGGATCAAAATCATGCGACGCGCATCATGACACACCGGTTTTGCGCCCCGTTCGTTAAAGGTTAAAGATGGCCGAGACTCAGGAAACCCACCGCTTCCCCTGCGATCAATGCGGGGCGGATTTCCGGTTTTCCCCCGAACAGGGGCTGATGCTTTGTGATTTTTGCGGCAATACCGCACCGATAGCAGCCAGCGGCGGTGCCAAAGCCATTCACGAAAACGATTTTGAACGCGCCATCGCCGGGCAAGACCCCACAGAATTTGAAGAAAGCAAAGTGGTGACCTGCACCAATTGCGGCGCACAATTTACGTTTGAGCCCAGCATCCACGCCGCCGAATGCCCGTTTTGCGCCAGCCCGATTGTGATCGATACCGGCACCAGACGGCTGATCAAGCCCAAGGCGTTGCTGCCGTTTTCCCTGTCAGAAACCGACGGTAAAAAGGCCATGACAGATTGGCTGGGGCGGCTTTGGTTTGCGCCAAATGGATTGCAGGAATTTGCCCGCAAGGGGCGTAAAATGGACGGCATATATGTGCCTTTCTGGACATATGACGCCAAAACCGCGTCGGGCTATCGCGGGGAACGCGGCACGATTTATTACGTGACGCGCACGGTTGTACGCGATGGTAAACGGCAACAGATCCGTGAACAGAAAATTCGCTGGTCGCCCGCCAGTGGCCGGGTGAAACGGTTTTTTGATGATGTGCTGATCCTCGCGTCTAAATCCTTGCCCAAGAAATTCACCGATGCGCTGGCCCCTTGGGATTTACCCGCACTGGAACCCTACCGGCCGGAATTTTTGGCCGGGTTTCGCGCCGAAGGCTATACCATTGAACTGGCCGCTGGCTATGATGAAGCGCGCGACCATATGGACCGCGTGATTGAACGGGATGTAAAGTTTGACATCGGCGGTGATCGCCAGCGTATCCATGACATCAACACAGCGGTTTCTGAGGTAACCTACAAACATGTGTTGTTGCCGGTGTGGCTGGCGGCCTATAAATATCGCGGCAAAACTTACCGGTTTGTGGTCAACGGGCGCAGCGGCAAGGTTCAGGGCGAACGGCCCTATTCGGCGATAAAAATCACCATTGCCGTGGTTCTTGGTCTGCTGATTGCCGGTATTGTCGGCTATTTTATCGCGATGAACCAATAATGCGGGCGATCGTTCAACGGGTCAGTCAGGCGCAGGTGCATGTCGGCGGCGAACTGGTCGGGCAGTGCGGCAATGGGTTGCTGATTTTGGTCTGCGCGATGCAGGGCGATGACGCGGCAAAGCCCGCGCAATTGGCGGCAAAAATCTCAAAACTGCGTATTTTCAAAGATGCCGGTGGGCGAATGAACAAATCTGTGCTGGATGTTGCCGGATCGGCCCTGGTGATCAGCCAATTCACCCTTGCCGCCGATACCAGCCGTGGCAACCGACCCGGATTTGCCGCCGCCGCCCCGCCCGATCAAGGCGAAATTCTGTATACTGCATTTGCCCGAGAACTGGCAGCCCTAGGTGTTGCCACGCAAACCGGCAACTTTGGCGCGGATATGGATGTGTCCTTGATCAACCAAGGCCCGGTGACGATTTCACTGGATATCTGAGCCGAAAAAAGGCCCACCGATTGGCGGGCCTTTTGCATTGTTTTTGCGGTCGGGATCAGGCCCCTAGACAGAGGGTTCCGGTTCCATATCGCCATCACCCTTTTTGCGCGGCTTTGGTTTGGTTTTTGGCACGGCCGTCACACTGACGGGGGCGCTGCCTTTGGGTGTTTCGTCCTCGTCATCATCCTCTTTGGGCGGCAAGCCCTCGACGACGCGCTTGATCTCGTCCCCCGTCAGGGTTTCATATTCCAACAAACCCTGGGCCAGACGCTCAAATTTTTCACCTTTTTCAAGCAGAATGGATTTGGCGCGATCATAGCCTGCGTCGATCAACCGTTTAACCTCGGATTCGATCAGCTCTTTGGTGCTGGCAGAAACGGAAAATCCGCCCGTTTGCCCCTGATACCCCTGATGTGCCTCGGCATAGTCGATGTTGCCGACCTTGTCAGACATGCCCCACCGCATCACCATCGCACGCGCCAATCCAGACGCCTGTTGAATGTCACCCGACGGGCCATTGGAAACCGTGTCTTCCCCCCATTTGATGATTTCAGCGGCTTTGCCCGCCATGGTCATCGTGATGTTTTGCTCGCACTGATCGCGGTGCCAATTCAGCCGGTCGATTTCCGGCAAGGATACCACCATGCCCAAGGCACCACCGCGCGGAATAATCGTCGCTTTATAAACCGGATCACATTTATCCAACGCCATGCCAACGATCGCATGGCCAGCTTCGTGATAGGCCGTGTGTTCCTTTTGCTCGTTGGTCAGCACCATGGAACGCCGTTCGGCCCCCATCATCACCTTGTCCTTGGCGTTTTCAAAATCCACCATTGTCACGAAGCGGCGCCCCAGACGCGCCGCCATCAATGCCGCCTCGTTCACCAGATTGGCCAGATCAGCGCCTGAAAAACCGGGTGTACCACGGGCGATCAACCGCAAATCAACGTCCGGGCCAAGCGGTGTTTTACGGGCATGCACAGCCAGAATTTTATCACGGCCCTTGATGTCGGGATTTGGCACCTGCACCTGACGGTCAAACCGACCGGGGCGCAACAGGGCTGGATCCAGAACATCGCGGCGGTTGGTGGCGGCCAAAATGATCACGCCTTCGTTGGCCTCAAAGCCATCCATTTCCACCAGCAACTGGTTCAATGTCTGCTCGCGCTCGTCGTTGCCGCCGCCATAACCGGCACCCCGGTTGCGGCCCACGGCGTCAATTTCGTCGATGAAAACGATGCAAGGCGCGTTCTTTTTGGCCTGTTCAAACATATCGCGCACGCGGCTTGCGCCGACACCCACAAACATTTCAACAAAATCTGACCCCGAAATTGTGAAAAACGGCACGCCAGCCTCGCCAGCGATTGCCCGCGCCAGCAGGGTTTTACCTGTCCCCGGAGGGCCGACAAGCAACGCGCCTTTGGGGATTTTGCCACCCAGACGGCTGAATTTTTGCGGATTGCGCAGAAATTCGACGATCTCTTCCAACTCTTCTTTGGCTTCATCAATACCGGCCACATCGTCAAAGGTGACACGACCGCTTGATTCCGTCAGCATCTTGGCTTTGGATTTGCCGAAGCCCATGGCGCCGCCACCGCGACCGCCTTGCATCCGGTTCATGAAGAATATCCAGACGCCAATCAACAACAGCATCGGCCCCCAGACAACCAGTGTCGACATGATGCCGGACTGTTCCTGTTTTTCGGCCACAACCTCGACGTTTTTGGCGATCATCAGATCGGTCAATTCCTTGGTGATCAACTCGCCTTCGGGCTTGATCACCTGATAAGGTATGCCATCGGAACCAACCGCGACAATCCGTTCACCATCAAGCGTCGCGCGGGCCACATCGCCGCTTTCAATACGCTGGACCAGTTCAGAATAGCTGACCGCATTGGTTGTCGCTGTCGTTTGGCCGTTGCTGAACAGATTGAACAGCGCAAGGATCAGTACAAACAGCACAACCCAGAATGCAATATTTCTAGCGTTTCCCAAAGGAAATCTCCTTAATTATTGGATTGACGTGCGCACAGCCGTGCATCCGCCACTCTGCTAAAATAAACATGTTGAGCGCGAGTTCAATGACCTAACAGCCCAGAAAAGAAAACTTCGGCATCTTTCAGCGCGGTAATTTGCCACCCGTTGCGCAGACCAAGCATCGGCGCGGCGATCAATTGGTGGTTTTCCCACAGCGCGGGCGAGGCCATCGCCCCGAACCGGGACATGCCGCTGCTGCGCCATTGCGGGCAATGCGCCAGTCCCAGATTGCCCAAAGGCGCAAGCCTATACCCTTGTTTTATTGGGCCAATGATGCGCCAGTGGCGATCATATATCTGATTTTCCCTGGCCTTTTCGGGTGCAATTGCCGCGGCTTCGCGGGCCACGATCAGGGTGTCTTTGCACGGATAGATCACACAGCCATGCAAGGTGACGATTTGCCCTGACTTTACGGTGATCAAAGCGGTTTTTAGCGATTTTTGCCGTGGGCGATTCTGCGCCGACGCCAGCCACGTCAGCACATGTGCCAACAGTCGGAACCGGGTTTCGTCAGGCAAGGCTAAAAATTTGGCCAAATCCACGTGTATTTCCCCCCCGACAAAATGGATCAGATCACGCGCCGTATCATGGGCAAAATGCGCCAGTGCGGTCTGTGCGCTTTGTAAATTTTGCACCACTTGCACCATGGCAGGGCGATCCACGCCCGCCGCCGCCATTTGTGTCAGCAGGTGCCGCATTTTGATACGCTCGGCCCGCGCATCATCATTGCTGGGATCATCGACCCACGGCACCGCGCAAGCCACCAGCATTTCGCGCAAACCATCGCGCGCAAAAGACAACAAGGGGCGCATCAGCACAATGCCGCGATAAGGGCGGCGATTGGCCATGGCAGACAACCCATCCACACCGGATTTTCGCGCCAGCGCCATCAAAAATGTCTCGGCTTGATCATCCTGCGTGTGGCCTAAAAGCAAGCCGGTGATGCCCTGCGATTTGGCCCATTCCTGCATCAAGCCATAGCGTGCATCACGCGCGGCCTCGGCCTTGTTGCCCTGGCCATCCCATCCCCCCCAAGTCAGAATTTGATGCGGCAACCCGCGTTTGGCGCAAAAATCGGCCACGCCCAGCGCCTCGGCCCGTGACTCGGGGCGCAGCTGGTGATCCACGGTGACAACATGAAGGTCTTCGCGCCGTTCCTGCGCCCATGCCTGCGTCAGGATCAACAAAGCCAACGAGTCGCTGCCGCCCGATACCGCCACGCCAAAGGGGCCGCGCTGGCCCCCTGTGTATTTACCTGTGTATTTATCTGTACATTCACCTGCGCATTCATCCAATGCGCGGTTGAATTTTTCCTGAATTTTTGCCGTTACAGACACCCGGCATTCCGCTGGGCATCTTGTGCTCGGGTGGCGATTTCGGTGTCGGGATACCGCACCCCGACCTCGGCCCACATCGAACAGGCGTCTTCAACCTGCCCCAGTTTTTCCAAATTCACCCCGATGCGAAACAGCGCGTCAGGGGCCTGATTTCCCTGAGGATCACCCGAAAAACTGTTCAGAAATGCCCGAGCGGCGGCCTTGTATTCGCTTTGTGCCTCCAGGGATTCGCCCAGATAATATTGCGCTTCAAAGGTCAGCGGGCTGCCCGGATAGGTTTCAAGGAAGGTACTGAATCCAATTGCGGCCCCGGCTGTATCGCCCTCTGTCAATTGGGCGCGGGCGCGTTCAAAATCACTGTTTTCGCTCATTGCCAATTCCGGCCCGGTTGTGGCTGGCGGTAGGGTGGCTGGCACGGGTGTATCCACCGCAAGCCCGCCCAAACTGGGCGTGTCACTCAGGGTGGCGATGTCGCAAGCCTCTTCCAGCTCGCAAAGCCGAAATTCCAGATCCGAAACGCGATTGGTGCCGTCAGATACCACTTTTTGGATGCGAAATTCCAGTTGTTCGGCATTGCCGGTCAAAATTTGCAACCGTTGCTCGATCGCGTCCAGCCGCTGCAATGTATCGCCATCGATGCTTAACGATGGCGATCCAGTGGTGTTTAAATCAACTTTAAGACGTTGAATTTCAACGAATAAAACCGTCAACTCCTGACGAATGTCACCAAGGGTCTGGGATTGCGGCTGCGCCACACCGGGCAGCGTGGAAAACATAACAAAGGCCAAAGTGGCGCAAATAAAACGCATGGGCTTCCTTTAACTGTTGGCGCCGCCCGTCAAAACAGTCACGGCGCGGCGATTTTGGCTGTAACATGCCTCTTGCGAGCAAATTTCAATTGGCCGTTCTTTACCATAAGTCACGGTGGACAGTCGAGATGAGGCAACACCTTGGGACACAAGATAATCCCGCGCAGCCGTGGCGCGACGATCACCCAGCGCCAAATTATAAGCCCGCGTGCCTTGTTCATCTGCGTGGCCTTCGATCAGGATCGTAAAGGCCGGATTGCTGTTCAGCCATGCCGCCTGTTGGGCAAGCACCAGACGCCCGGCGTCATTCACCGTGCTTTGATTGACCTCAAACAACACACGATCACCAATGTTCTGGTTGAAATAGGCCACCGAAGTTGGATCATTGACCGATCCGTCATTGGCCCCGAATGCGCCCCCGCGTGCGCCAGACAGCGGTGACGAGCTACACGCAGCCAGAATCAACGCCAGCGCCACGAGGGATAGTTTTGTCAGATTTCTCATTTTAGCCTGCTTTCTTAAATTTTGTCGTGCAATTGATAGCATCAATTTTTGTCGTTGTCATTTTTGCAATGGCGACCATGCCGGATCAGAAGCCCCCAGCGGGGTTGGAACGCGTTTCAGGTTCCGCCCTGTCAAATCGACCGAATAAAGCGACGAGGTGCCCGTCGCCCCGGAGGTTTCGCGCGAAAACATAATCACCCGACCATTTGGTGCCCACGTCGGGCCTTCGTCCAAAAATGAACTGGTCAAAAGCCGCTCTTCAGAGCCGTCAACGCGCATCACGCCAATATGAAAACGCCCTTTGTTTTGTTTGGTAAAGGCGATGTAATCCCCCCTTGGCGACCAAACCGGTGTACCATAGCGCCCCGCGCCAAAGCTGATCCTTTTGGGTTCGCCGCCACCTGCGGGCATCACATAAATCTGCTGGTTGCCGGAACGATCGCTTTCAAACACGATTTGGCTGCCGTCGGGGCTATAACTGGGATCGGTATCAATCGACGGGCTGCTGGTCAGGCGGGTCTGCGCACCACCGCGTACCGACATGGTATAAATGTCGGTATTGCCGGCTTTAGCCAGTGAAAACACCACCGCATCGCCATCAGGGCCAAATCGCGGCGAAAAACTCAGGGTGGCGGCCTGATTGTTCAATACCCGCCGCGAGGCCGAGGCCACATCCAGCGCATAAATTCTTGGGCTGCCGGATTCATAACTGGTATACAGCACACGATCGCCGGTGGGCGAAAAACGCGGGCCCAGAACAATGCTGGTGCTATCGGTCAGATATTGCACGTTGGCGCCATCGTAATCCATGATCGCCAACCGTTTTTGGCGCAAGTCCTTGGGGCCGGATTCGGATACAAAAACCACGCGGCTGTCAAAATATGGCCCCTCGCCGGTAATCCGGCCATAAGCGGCATCCGAAACCTTATGCGCCATGCGCCGCCAGGCATCGGTTGAACCGGTGAACTGCAACCCATCCCCCAATGGCTTGTCGGAAAACACGTCAAACAGGCGGAATTTTACAATCACCCGTTTGCCCTGAACCGACACCGCCCCCGTCACCAGCCCTTGCGCGTTGATCGCCTTCCAGTCGGCATAACGAACGGCGGCATCAAAGCTGGTGATTTTGGCGATATGCGCCTCGCGCGGGATTTCGCGGAACAACCCACTGCCCACCAGATCGGCAACGACCACACGGCTGATTTCTTCGGCCAGTTGCGCGGCCGCGGCATTTTCCGCCACAAAAGTTGGCACCGCGATGGGCAAGGGTTCGATGACCCCGTCGGTGACCTCGATCCGCAACGGCCCGGTTTGTGCCTGAGCCGTGGTCAGATTTAGCGGGCCAAGCGTCAGCGCCAGTATCAAGGTTCGTGCAATTAGCCGCATCTTCATTTTATGCGCATCCTTTCGGGATTAAACGTTATCTCAATATCGCGCCATTGCTCAAATTTGTCATCAGGCAAAGGGAAACCTTTGCGGCCGCAAATGATAATCGCTCGTCGCCCGGTTTCAAAGGCTTGATTAACCGATACCCCACTGCCGCCCGTTGATGAGATCAACCGAATGGTTTCGTTTTTTGGGCGCGTATCACGGCCCACCGAAAAACCGATCACCACCACCACCCGTTGCGCATCGGTGGACAGGGAACCGACGTTCCAACAGTTTGACACCGCAACCCGCAGCCCCTCTTTGTCGCTTGCCGTCAAGGGCGGGCCAGAGGGTCTGGGCGATGGCGTTTCGGCCTTGGTGGCCTCGCCGCTCAGGGCTTCGCTGAGCGCGGCTTGCAGGGGATCAACAGCGGGTTTTTCCGGCTTTGGCGCGGGTTTGGCCACAACTTTTGTCGGTTTGGGGCGTGATTTTGGGCGCACTGATCTTTCCGGCGCAATTTTCACCCGTTCCGCCTCGGTTACAATTTTGGTATTCGCGGCTTTTGGCGCGGTGCTTTCCTCTATTGGTGTGGCCGGTGCATCCGAAGGCGCGGCCACCGTCGCCTCGCGTTTGACCACATCATCGCGGGCCTCTGGCACAGACAGCGCCGAGGGCACAGGGGCCACGCGGTCCACCGGGCGCGGTGCGGTTTCTTCGGGTTTGATCACCGCCAGCTCTTCGTTCAGGGGCGGTGCTGGGGGTTCGGGCGACTGAACCACAACTTCGGTTTGCGGTGGGGTCAGGTCGGGTTTTTCCGGTGCTTTTTCGACACTCGGCTCCGGCGTCGGTGCCGGGCGATCCGCAGGCGCAACAGGCGTATCCGCTGGCGCGACCACTTTGGGGGCCTCTTCGCTGGTCGGGCTTTGAACCTCGGGGGGTTCAATCACGGTTTTCGGGGCAATGGATTGCAGCGCAGAAAACTGATCGGCACTGATCAGCGCCACATTGGCCACGGTTTCAACCCTTGAGGGTGTTGGCCGCATGAACATACCGCCAACCAGCACCCATCCGATCAGGGCCGCATGGCCAAGACCCGAAATTGCGGTGCCGGAAATCTTGTTGCCACCAAGGGCGATGCCGTGGGGAAAGCCCATTTGCGCCTCAATTTCCCGTGCCGTTGAACGCGGGGCCGCCGGTGTCGGTGACCAGACCGATATTGTTGAACCCGCCCGCATTCAGCGCGCCCATCACCTGCATCACCGTGACATAAGGGATCGCCCCGTCGGCGCGCAAATACACTTTGTCGCTGGCGCGTTCAGCGGCGATTGCCCGCAATTTCGGGATCAGGCTTTCCGCATCTGCCGGGCTGTCCATGATCATCAGCTCGGCGTTTTTGGTGATGGTGATGGTCAGTGGTTCTTCCTGCTCGCTTGGCAAGGGGCTTGCGGCGGTTTTGGGCAGTTCAACCGGCACACCCACCGTCAAAAGCGGTGCGGCGACCATAAAAATGATCAGCAAAACCAGCATCACATCGACAAAGGGCGTGACGTTGATTTCCGACATCGCAGCCGATTGCCCACCGCGGCGGCGGCGCCGACGCCCGCCACCCGATCCCGCAGAATTGACGACACCAGCACCCATTTTCTAAGAATCCAACTGGCGCGACAGGATCGTGGCAAATTCATCGGCAAAGGCCTCGTAGCCGCTGATGATGCGATCACTGTCCGCACTTAATTTGTTGTAAAACACCACCGCCGGAATCGCCGCCAACAGACCCAATCCCGTGGCCAACAGCGCCTCGGCGATGCCCGGCGCAACCACCGCCAAATTGGTATTTTGCGCAATCGCGATTTGTTCAAAGGCGGTTTTGATCCCCCAAACCGTGCCAAAAAGGCCAATAAACGGCGCGGTTGATCCGACCGAGGCCAGAAAGCTAAGCCCACGGTTCATTTCCTCGACCTCTTTGGCAATCGCCACATCCATGGATCGGTCGATCCGCGCCTGGGCACCGGCAATCAAGCCGCCATCATCGCGATGGCTGCGCCGCCATTCCACCATGCCGGCAAAAAACACCTTTTCACCCGGCGACGTCGGGGTTGGCCCGATGGCGTCAAACAAGTCTTCCAGCGGATCACCCGACCAGAACGATCCATCAAAACGCGCGGCCTGCGCGCGGGCGCGGCCAAAACTGATCAGTTTTTGAATGATGATTGACCACGACCAAAACGATGCCACAACCAGCAACATCATCACGATTTTCACGGTAAGGGTGGCACGCCAGAAAAGCGCAAGAATCGAAAAATCGAGTTCCTGCGCCAGCGCGAGTGTTTCTGCTTCCATAATTCTGCTCTCGTTTTAAGCCTATTTTGGCCCTTTATTGGCGTTTTATAGGGGATTTAGCAACCGAATGCTATGATCGAGTTGCGATCGGTGGGTTCACGCCGATGTTGGGGTCAAAATATCACGGATACCTTGTGGCAACCGCGCCGCTGCCCCTGATGTCGACAGCGCGACAATGGTTACAAGCGATTGAAAAATAACTGCTTTGTCACGGATAATCTGTTGATCCAAAACAATGCGCGCACCGGTGATACGCACAAGTTTTGTTACAACTTCAAGGCAATCATCAAATCGCGCCGCCCGCAGATAATCCGCTTCAACCCGGCGTACCGCAAACACGATGTCGTCATTTTCGCGCAACCGCGCCTGATCAATGCCCAAGCCGCGCAACATTTCACTGCGGCCACGTTCGATATATTTCAGATAATTGGCGTAATAAACGATGCCCGCCATATCGGTGTCTTCATAATAAACCCGTATCTGCCAGCTATGTGCCATCTAACAACCCCGTTCTGGCCGACATCCGCAAGGCCAAATTCGCGTCTGCGCTGGCGGCGGGCAAAACCCGATCATAGGCCACACGGATCAGCGCGGCAATTTCAGGGCGTAATACCCCTGCGCCATTTTCCAGCCGCGCCAAAGGAGAAGTATCCGCAAAGGCCTGCGGGCCCCATGACAGCATGGATTGCACCACTTGGCTCAGGGCCAGTTCCTCGGCGGGCAGTTCTGCCGTCACATCATCCAGCCGCAGAAACACAAAACACGCCTGAATGGCACCGGCTGCATCAAATCTGAACAGGCGGTAACCGGTGGCCGCCGCCGATTGCAATCGTGGCACCAGATTTGACAGTTCCGGCACCAATTGGTGCAAATCGGGGGTGTCCAGCAATTCCTGCCAGTCGCGCAGGAAAAACCACATGAAGTTTGATCCCAATTCTGGATCGGTTTCCGCTACGCCGATATTGACCATGCCCGCCAGAACGCCGATTGCGTCTTTAAAGACGGCGACCGAGGCATCATCGACGCCAAAAATCACCGGTGCCATCGGGCGACCCCATCGGGCAAAGGAAAATTCGCCTTTGGCCGTGGTGAACATCAATTCAATTTCTTGCGGTGTCATTGCTTTGCTTTGTCGTTGGTGTCATTCATTTTGCAAACATGTCGCTTTGGCCCGGCGGGATGGGCGGGGCTGGCGCGTTCAGGCCCAGATGCGCCCAGGCCTTGGCACCCAGCGCCCGGCCACGCGGGGTACGCTGGATCAAACCCTGCTGCAACAAAAATGGTTCGATCACCTCTTCCAGTGCATCGCGGCTTTCGGACAGGGCGGCGGCCAAGGTTTCCACGCCGACCGGCCCGCCCGCATAGTTTTCTGCCATCAGCATCAGATAGCGGCGATCCGCGCCATCAAGCCCAAGGTGATCCACGCCCAGCCGCGTCAGGGCGTGATCTGCCAGTTTACGGGTAAGCGTGCCGTCGCCTTCGACCAAAGCAAAATCCACAACGCGGCGCAACAAACGCCCCGCGATACGCGGCGTGCCACGGGCGCGTTTGGCAATTTCCAAGGCCCCATCAGGGGCACAGGGAATGCCCAACAGACGCGCGCCACGGGTGACAATTTCATGTAATTCGGGCACGGTATAAAACTGCAACCGCGTGGGAATGCCAAACCGGTCGCGCAAAGGCGTGGTCAACAGGCCCAGTCGCGTGGTCGCGCCGACCAGCGTAAAGGGCTGTAATTCAATGCGCACCGTGCGCGCGGCGGGGCCTTCGCCGATCACCAAATCCAGCTCGAAATCCTCAAGCGCGGGGTAAAGCACTTCTTCGACCGCCGGATTAAGGCGATGAATTTCGTCGATGAACAAAACATCGCGTGCCTCAAGATTGGTCAAAATCGCTGCCAGATCACCCGCTTTGGCCAGTACCGGCCCGCTGGTCATGCGAAAATTCACCCCCAATTCGCGGGCCATGATCTGTGCCAGCGTGGTTTTGCCCAAGCCCGGCGGGCCATGAAACAACGTGTGATCCATCGCTTGACCACGTTGGCGGGCGGATTGAATGAATACCGACAGATTGGCGCGGGCTTCTTCTTGACCAATAAATTCGCTCAACTGCTGAGGCCGCAACGCGCGATCGGAATCCTCGGGCAGCGTTTCAGGGCGCAAGGTGGGATCAGGTTCGGTCATCCGCTACCCCTTTGGCGCAAGTCGCTGCAAGGCAGCGCGGATCAGGGCAGCAGCGTCGGCGTCGGGCATGTCACTTGCCACCTCGGCCACAGCCATGGCGGCATCCGACGGGCCATAGCCCAGATTTGTAAGCGCTGACAAAGCATCCGATTGCGCCGCCGCCGCCGGTTCAGGCGCGGCGGGCGATTTTACCGGCGTTTCGATCAACGCCTCATCCGCACCAGACTCATCCACACTGGCCACAACCGTGCCCACAGCCGCCGCCAGACTGCCACCCAAGGCCATCACACCGGGGGCTTTGGTTTTTAATTCCAGCACCACACGTTGGGCAATTTTCGGCCCCACGCCGGGGGCAGCCTTGATCGCCACCGCATCGCCAAGCGTGATCGCACGCCCTACGCCCTCGGCCCCCAACGTGCCCAGAATGGCCATCGACGCTTTGGCCCCGATGCCCTGCACCGACATCAACAACCGATGCCATTCTTTTTCCAGCAAGGTGGTAAACCCGAAAAGCTGCAAGTTATCCTCGCGCACCAAAAGATCGGTATATAAAGACACCATTTGCCCCGTGCCGGGCAGTGCGGCCAGCGTGCGATCAGAACAATAGACGATATAGCCAACGCCGCGCACATCGATCAGCACATGATCGGTGCCGCGGGTATCCTGAATGCCGGTAATTTTGCCGATCATCGCACCACTTCCACCAATCGGGCGGCACTTTGGGCATAATGTGCATGACAAATCGCAATCGCCAAAGCATCCGCCGCGTCTGGCCCTGCCAAAACCACGCCGGGTAGTTGGATTTTCACCATATGCGCCACTTGGGTTTTATCGGCATGACCCACACCGACCACGGTTTTTTTGATTTTGTTCGGGGCGTATTCGCCAATTGACAGCCCGGCGCGTGCCGGCACCAACATTGCAATGCCCCGCGCCTGACCCAGTTTCAGCGATCCGGCACCGTCTTTGTTGACAAAAGTTTGCTCAACCGCCGCCGTGTCAGGCGCATATTTCGCAACGACCTCACTAAGCTGATCAAAAAGCGTGACCAGTCGCGGGCCCAATTCTCCCACTTTGGATGTACAGATACCACTGGCGACGTGACTAAGGCGCGATCCGTCAACGTCGATCACCCCCCAACCAAGGTTGCCCAACCCCGGATCGATCCCCAATACCCGCATCTTTGTGCCTCTTTTGTAATATTGCGTGAACGCTAGCACGAAACAAGAACATTTGCCAATGTGCAATTGCACAACCGCCTTGCCAGCCTGCAAAGGTCAAATTCGACATTTTGAGCGCCAAATTCGCCAATTTTGATGCTCTCGCCTTGTGGGAAGATCGGTTTTCGATCAATAAATTAAGGAATTTACGGCCATTTTGTGACATGCACAAAACGCATAGGGGCTATGCAATTTTACCGCATTGTCGCATGAACACTTGCAGACTAGATGGCGATTAGAGACGGAATAAAGGTCTCGATCGCCTCATCTAAAAAGGAATACTTTGATGGCTGTATATGACACACCCCGCGCAAACGTCGCTGGCCTCTCCTTGGGCGGTCGCGTTTCTTTCACACTGACACATTTGGCTTCTGATTTGGTTTCTTGGAACCATAAACGTCAAACCAAAACGGCCCTGTCCAAACTTTCCAACCGCGAGTTGGAAGATATTGGCATGTCACGCGCCGAACTGGCAAACATGTAATACCTGCCGCATGTAGGAATTCACGCCTGTAGAAATTCAAAGGCCGCCGGTTTTCCGGCGGTCTTTTTTCTGCGCGGCCCATACATAGGCTGCCATTTTTGCGCGGCGACCTTGACGTGCCCCGGCGCGGGGCGTATCAAATATTGTTATATTGTATCAGGAATGCCGCTTTGCCCACGATGCCCCCCCCCGAACTTAGCTTTGCCAAACACGATCACGAGGGATGTAAATCCCATGGCCTTGATGCGGTGGCCCAGGATTGCGCGGCCAAAGGCTTGCGGCTGACCGCTTCGCGCAGGCTGGTGCTGGAAATCCTGCTGGCAGATCATCGTGCCCTGGGGGCTTATGATATACTGGATGAAATGGCCAAGCACGACCAACCCGCGCAGCCACCGATTGTCTATCGCGCGCTGGATTTTCTGGTGGCGCATGGGTTTGCCCATAAAATCGAACATCTGAATGCCTTTCTGGCCTGTGGCATGCCGGGCCGCGATCATGCCCCCGCCTTTTTGGTCTGCCAGTCTTGTCGAAAAGTGGCCGAGGCACCGGTAAACGCCACCGACGTTTTGCTGGATCGCGTCGCAGCCGACAGCGGGTTTATCATTGAACACACGGTGATCGAGGCTTTTGGCCTGTGCCCGGCCTGTCAAAAGGAAGACACATGCGCCTGATAACGGTTGATGATCTGTCGATGGCTTTTGGTGGCCAGACGGTTTTGGCACATGTTTCCCTGACGCTGGAGCAGGGCGAAATCGTCACCATCGTCGGGCCGAACGGATCCGGTAAATCAACACTTTTACGGGTAATTCTGGGCGCGCTGGCGCCGCAATCGGGCCGCGTGGATCATGCGCCAAATTTGCGCATTGGATATGTGCCGCAAAAGTTGGCGATCGATCCAACCCTGCCAATCACCGTACAGCGATTTTTGCGACTGGAACGCGGCGTTCGGCGTGGTGATTGTGCCGCCGCCCTGATGCGGGTCGGGGCGCAAAACCTGATGCAGACCGCCCTGCGCGATCTGTCAGGTGGCCAGATGCAGCGGGTTTTGCTGGCGCGTGCCCTGTTGGCCAAGCCCCAGGTTTTATTGCTGGATGAGCCGACGCAAGGCCTGGACCAGCCCGGGTCGGCAAATTTTTATCGCCTGATCGAGGATTTGCGCCGCGATCTGAACTGTGCAGTTTTGATGGTATCGCATGAATTGCACGTGGTCATGAGCGCCTCTGATCGGGTGATTTGCCTGAACGGTCACGTCTGTTGCCACGGCACGCCCGAGGTGGTGCGCAACGCGCCGGAATATCGCGCGCTGTTTGGCACCGCCACCCAAGGCGCGCTGGCGCTTTACCGCCATGAACACGATCATAACCACGACCATGATCATCACTCCCACGGCGAGGATGCCCGCTAAATGTTTGACGATTTTTTGATCCGTGCGCTGTTGGCGGGGCTGGGCGTTGCTTTGGCCGCGGCCCCTTTGGGGTGTTTTGTCGTGTGGCGGCGCATGGCCTATTTTGGCGATGCCACGGCGCATGCAGCCATTCTGGGTGTGGCGCTGTCCTTTACCTTTGGCATATCAATTTTTGCCGGTGTTCTTGGCACATCGTTAAGCGTTGCGATCCTGATCAGCCTGCTTGGCGGGCGCAATCTGGCCAGCGATACATTGCTGGGGGTGATCGCGCATTCCGGACTGGCGATTGGCCTTGTGGCGGCTTCCTTGCTGGTCGGGGTGCGGGTGAATATCGAAAGCTATCTGTTTGGCGATATTCTGGCGGTCAGTGTGCAGGATCTGGCCCTGATCTGGGGTGGCGGGGCGATTGTCGTCGGCCTAATTCTGTGGCGCTGGCGGCCTTTGTTGAACACCACGCTAAGCCCCGAACTGGCGCTGGCAAGCGGCATCAATCCACCGCGTGAATCCCTGATATTAACGCTGGCACTGGCGATCACGGTGGCGGTGGCGATCAAGGTTGTCGGCGCCTTGCTGATCGGTGCCTTGTTGATTATTCCTGCCGCTGGGGCGCGCATTTTGGCGCGATCACCCGAGGCAATGGCCGCCATGGCCGCCCTGATCGGGGCGGCATCCGCCACCGGCGGTTTGTGGCTGTCTTATCAATGGGACACCCCCGCCGGGCCCAGCATTGTCACGGCTGCCGCTGGTTTTTTCATTTTTATTACGGCTATTTACGGGGCTATAATGCGGCTGCGCTAGGCCTTGCGCAGGGTCAGGGTCGCCCATTCGCCGATTTCCTCATGGTGGGATAATTCAAGCCCCGCCGCCGCATATCCTGCGATGACATCCGCCGCCTGTTCCACCAGAATACCCGACAGGATCGCGTAACCACCTTTGACCATCGCGCCCGACATATCACCCGCCAAATCCAGCAGGGGACCCATCAGGATATTGGCAAAGATCAGATCAAACGGCGCCTTGCCCGCCAATACGGGATGATCAAATCCCGCCGCCTCAACGCAAATCACCCGGTCTGCGACGTTGTTGGCCACTGCGTTTGCCTCGGCCACCTCGACGGCCACGGGATCAATGTCACTGGCGATCACCTTATTTGGCCAGACCTTGGCCGCCGCCATCGCCAAAACCGCCGTCCCTGCCCCGATATCGGCCACATTTTGCCCCGCAAAGCCTTGATCCATCAACCGGTCAAGCGCGCGCAAACAGCCCAATGTCGTGCCGTGATGCCCAGTGCCAAAGGCCATCGCCGCCTCGATCAACAAGGCGACGCGCCCTGTCGGCACCTGATCCGCATCATGGCTGCCGTAAACGAAAAAGCGCCCGGCCTCGACCGGTGATAATTCACGGCGCACCTTGGCGACCCAGTCTTGTTCGGGCACCTCGGATACCACAAAGGGCTTGGCCTTGCTGGCCGCCGCGGCCAGGGCCAGCCGCATCTCATCGGGCTGATCCATAAAATAGGCCCCCACTTCCCACAAACCTGACCCGTCTTCGAGCATGAAAATGCCCACACCGGTTGGGGCCGGGTCGAAATCCTCCAAAATCATTGAAAGCTGTTCTGCGTCGGCTTTGCTGGGCAAAAGCGTCAGGGCGGTGAATGTGGGCATTGAAGCCTCCTGAAAGTGGGTTGCTCTGGCCCTAGACGTGGTTGTTGGGGCCGTCAAGCACTGCGGGCAACGATGCCGCCAAAAATGGTCTCATGGCCTTTTTCGGGATGGCGCGGCACCAACAGGGCCAAGGAAAACGACCCCAATGCCAGGCCCGTAGCCGCCACAAAAACCAATGCCGGTGAGATCAACCAGAGATACCCCAACAGCACCGGTAAAAACACCGCCGATATATGGTTAATGGTAAATGCCACGGCCGCCGTCGGGGCGATATCTTCGGGATCAGCGATCTTTTGAAAATAGGTTTTCAACGCCAGTGCAAGGGCGAAAAAGATGTGGTCGATAACATAAAGAACCGCGGCCAAAAGCACCCCCCAGCCAAACCAGTAAATCCCGCCATAGCCCGAAAACACCAAAATCAGGCCAAAATATTCAATCAGCAAGGCGCGACGCTCGCCAAAACGCGCCACCATCTTGCCAATAAGTGGCGCCATAAAGATGTTGATCACCAGATTTATCAGGTAAAGTGCGGTCAGTTGATCCACCTTGAAACCAAAGCGTTCCACCATCATGAAGCCGACAAAAACCATGAAAATCTGGCGCCGCGCACCGGCCATGAATTGCAACGCGTAATATAATCCATAGCGCTTTTTCAGCACCATTTTCCTGACTTGCGGCGTGTCGGCGCGAAAATACGGAAAGAAAAAGAAGGCAAAAACCGCCAATCCCAACGTCGCGCCGCCCGCTGCCATATAGGCGGTATTATAGGTTAACCCAAGGTATTTCCACGACAAAACAATTGCGACATAGGCAACCAGCGTCGCCGTGCTGCCCACCGCAGACAGCCACCCCAACATTTGCGGCGCGCGCCTTTTGTCGATCCATTGCAGTTGCAGCGATTGATTGACGGTTTCATAATAATGAAAGCCGATTGAACTGAGCATGGTGAGGGTCAGAATGCCGCCAAAGCTGGGAAACTGCGCGGTCAGGGCGGTCGCAACCCCTAGCAACGCCAGCGAAACCAGCCCCAGTAATTGCTCGCGCATGAACAACAGGATTGCAATCACACCAACCGCCAGAAACCCCGGAATTTCGCGCACAGAATGCAGCCAGCCGATGTCTGCACCGTCAAAATTGGCCACCTCGATCACAAAATTATTCAACAATGCGGCCCAGACGTAAAACGCCAGCGGCATGGCAATTGCCATCACCACCAACAGCGCGATTGGTTGCCGCCATTTTGGCAAGGCGCGGGCCTCGGTCATGGAAATGTCACGCATGGGGTGTCCTTTGGTCGGCGGAAAGTGCCGTTTTGCTTCAGTAAAAGCTTTGCGGATCAATGTCGATGCTTAGGCGGGTCGACTTTGGCACCTCAAATTGCGCCACCCATTTCAGCAGCGCCGCCTGAAGGGGTCGGTTTTTTTCGCATTTCACCAACAGGCGCAGGCGGTGCCGCCCTCTGATGCGTGCAATCGGGGCCGGGGCGGGGCCATAAACCTGTGCGCCGATGGCCACCAAGGGTGCGGTGCGCCGCGCCATGTCACTGCCAAGATTGTGAATTTCCGTCTCGTTCGCACTGGACAGAACGATGCCCGCCAACCGCCCATAGGGCGGCACGCCGGTTGATCGTCTGGCGGCGGCCTCGGCGGCCCAAAAACCTTCTTCGTCGCCGGACAAAACCGCGCGGATCACCGGGTGTTCCGGCTGGTAGGTTTGCAAAAATGCCGCCCCCTGTTTTTCGGCGCGCCCCGCGCGGCCGGAAACCTGTCGCATCAATTGAAAGGTGCGTTCGGCGGCCCGCAGATCGCTGCCTTGCAGCCCCAGATCGGCATCAATCACGCCAACCAGTGTCAGCAAGGGAAAATTATGCCCCTTGGCCACCAATTGCGTGCCAATGATGATATCTGCCCCGCCTTGGGCCAGTGTTTCGATTTGTGCCTTCATCGCGCGGGCGGATCCAAACAAATCCGACGACAACACCGCGATCCGCGCGTCGGGAAACAGCGCCGTCGCCTCTTCGCCCAACCGTTCCACACCGGGGCCGACGGCGGCCAGTTTATCCTCGGCACCGCAGTCCGGGCAAGTTTCAGGAATCGCTTTGGTTTCGCCGCATTGATGGCACATCAAACGACGTTGAAAGCGATGCTCGACCATCCGTGCATCGCAATTATCGCACCCGATCTGATGGCCGCAGGCCCGGCACAGGGTGATCGGTGCAAAACCACGACGGTTGATGAACAACAGCGATTGCTCGCCTTTGCCAATGCGGGTTTTAATTTCGTTTTGCAGCTTTTGTGAAATCCAGCGATTGGAGGCAAGTGTTTCCGCGCGCATGTCGATCGCGCTCATGGTCGGTAAGACAGCGGGGCCAAAACGGCTGGTCAGATCAAGGCGCCGGTATTTGCCCGCCTGAACATTGGCCCAGCTTTCAAGACTGGGTGTAGCCGAGGATAAAACCACCTGTGCGCCGGTGATGGCCGCCCGCAAAACCGCCATATCACGGGCATTATACAGCGCGCCGTCCTCTTGCTTATAAGATGTGTCGTGTTCTTCATCCACAACGATCAAACCCAGATCGCGAAACGGTAGAAACAGCGCGGACCTTGCACCGACAATCAGTCCTGCGTTGCCCTGCCCGACCATGCGCCAACAACGGCGGCGTTCGGTCATCGTGACGCCGGAATGCCATTCCGCGGGCATCGTTCCAAATCGTTCGCGCACCCTGTGCAAAAACTGTGAGGTAAGCGCTATTTCTGGCAATAAAACAAGTGCCTGCCGCCCCATCCTAAGGCATTCGGCAACCGCCTCTAGGTAGACTTCTGTCTTACCGGAACCGGTGACACCTTTTAACAAGGTCGTGCCGTATTTCTTTGATTGTAAATCTTGCTTCAGTTTGTCCACAGCATTTTCCTGATCTGTGGATAACTCTTTGCCTTTTAACGTATGATCCAGCGTACCATAGGGTAAATCGCGTGGGCTGTCCTCCTCAAATACCACACCGTGGGCAACCAATCCCTTGACCACGGATGTCGAAACACCCGCCATTTCCGCCAGTTCGCGCAGGGTGAAAGCCAAATCGCCATAATCGCTCAGGGCGGCGACAACCTTTTTGCGTGCGGGCGTTTCACGATCCGGCACGCCTGTACCCATGCGGTACACTTTGCGCATGGATTGCGGATCACCCAAGCCCGGTGCGCGGGTGGCCAGCCGCAACATCGCGGCCATTGGGGTGATTGTATACTCCCCGGCGCGGATCAGAAACTCACGCATTTCCGCCCCCATCGGGGCCACATCCAAGACCCGGTGAACGGCGCGAATTTTGGCACTATCATAGTCGCCTTTGCCCGCCCCCCAAACCACGCCAATCACTCGGCGTGGCCCCAAGGGCACTTCGACAAACGCGCCCAGAAAACACCCGCCCTCGGGCGCTTTGTAATCAAGCAGGCGGTCAATCGGCTGGGTTGTCAGCACCGAAACCAGCTGATTTTGAGCAAAATGTGTCATTTCATCGATCATAAGCCGCGCCTTAGGTCTGGAATGGTGCGCAGGCTTGGTCTAGAAGACGCCCAAGCAATCAAAGGAAACCGCATGAAATTTTTCGTAGATACCGCCGAAATCGATGCCATTGCCGAATTGAACGATTTGGGCATGGTGGACGGGGTTACGACCAACCCCTCGCTGATCATGAAATCTGGCCGTGACATCATTGAGGTCACCCGCGAGATTTGTGCGCTGGTTGACGGGCCGGTCAGCGCCGAAGTTGTCGCCACCAAAGCCGAAGACATGATCGCCGAGGGCCGCAAGCTGGCCGAGATTGCGGAGAACATCACGGTGAAGGTTCCTTTGACGTGGGACGGGTTGAAGACATGTAAAGTTTTGTCAGGCGAAGGCAAGATGGTCAACGTCACCTTATGCTTTAGCGCCAATCAGGCACTGCTGGCGGCCAAGGCGGGCGCGACATTCATTTCGCCTTTCGTCGGTCGTTTGGATGACATCAACATGGATGGCATGGATCTGATCAGCGATATCCGGTTGATTTATGACAATTACGCCTATGACACCGAAATTCTGGTCGCCTCGATCCGCACCGTGAACCACGTGCTGGACAGCGCGCGCATCGGTGCCGACGTCATCACCGCCCCGCCAGAAGTGATCAAAAAGCTGGTCAATCACCCGCTGACTGACAAGGGTTTGGAAGCCTTCATGAAAGATTGGGCAAAAACCGGTCAAAAAATCCTCTGATTTTTTGGGGTTTGGTGTATAACCGGTTCAACTCGGGTGAATAACAGGGCTGTTGCGTGGAAGAATTACGGGAAAAAATCCTCTCTGATCCAGAAATGGTGCTGGATGATCGCGACGTGATGAAAGCGTTGATTGCGGCCAATGAAAAGCAGCTTGGCAACAATATTGTCGATCTGCGCGGCATTGCAATGGAACGGCTCGAGGCGCGTCTTGATCGCCTCGAGGATACCCATCGTAGCGTTATTGCGGCTGCATATGAAAATCTGGCCGGCACCAATCAAATCCACCGTGCGGTGCTGACGTTGCTCGATTCTTATGAATTTGAGGGTTTCCTGCAAACGCTGGGCACCGAAATTGCCGAAACCCTGCGGGTGGACCGCATCAAGCTGGTGTTGGAAACCCTGCAAGACGACGGCGACGAGGCCGTGGCCCAAATGGGCCGGGTGCTGGCCGTTGTACAACCCGGGTTTATTGACGAATACCTGACCTCGGGGCGTAAAATGCCGGCGCGACAGGTGACATTGCGCCAGGTGGCCGAGGCCAATGAAAATATTTATGGCGACGCGGCGGGCTGGATCCATTCCGAGGCCTTGCTGAAACTCGATTTCGGCCCCGGCCGCCTGCCCGGCATGCTGGTGATGGGGGCCGAGGATCCGCATCAATTCAAACCCAATCACGGTACCGATTTGCTGACGTTTTTTGCCGGTGTTTTTGAACGGGTCATGCGTCGCTGGTTGGCATGAGGGCGATTTCATCCGCCCAGCGCGATGCGTTGCAAAACTGGCTTGCCCATCTGAAATCCCTGGACGGGGCGGCGCAAAACACGCTGGATGCCTATCGCCGAGATTTGACCGGTTTTCTTGGATTTCTAACCCAACATAGTGGCGAACTTTCCGGCATGGATGCGCTAAAATCCGTGGGCCAGCGCGAAATTCGTTCCTGGATGGCCTTTGAACGCGGCGCGGGGGTATCCGCGCGGTTTCTGGCGCGAAAACTATCGGCGGTGAAGTCGTTTTACCGCTGGCTGGGCGAGCGTGAAGACTTTGAGCCGACCGCGATTCTGTCGGCCAGAACGCCGAAGTTCCAGAAAAAATTGCCGCGCCCCCTTGCGGCGGATGCGGCCCGCACCTTGATTGATACCGTGCAATTGCAATCGGATAAAAACTGGGTCGGGCTGCGGGATATGGCGGTGGTGACCGTGCTTTATGGTTGTGGTTTGCGGATTTCCGAAGCCCTGGGTTTAAAGGGGGCTGATGCGCCATTGCCCGATATTTTGCGGATTATCGGCAAGGGCGGCAAAGAGCGTGTCGTGCCGGTCATTCCAGCCGCAAAACGCGCGGTTGACGCTTATGTCAACGCCTGCCCTTATCGGGGTGAACCTGATGCCCCGTTGTTTCGGGGCGTTCGTGGCGGGGCGCTAAACCCCCGGATCATTCAAGGGGTTGTGGCCAAAACCCGGATGCAGCTGGGCCTGCCGGCCACCGCAACGCCGCATGCCTTGCGCCATTCCTTTGCCACACATTTGCTAGAGGCGGGTGGTGATTTACGGTCGATTCAGGAATTGCTGGGCCATGCGTCGTTGTCAACGACCCAAGTCTATACCGCCGTGGATACCGCGCGCCTGATGGAAGTTTACGACAAGGCGCACCCACAGGCGCACACCAAGGCATGAACACCGATTTCAATTGCCAAACTGCGCAAAACAGGCAATAGGGCCAGTCATGAAAAAACAACATCTTGCCCTTGCCGTACACCTGTTAACCGCCACCGGTGCCGTTTTTGCCATGCTGGCCATGCTGGCCGCGGTGCAAAGTAAATGGGAACTGATGTTTCTGTGGCTGGTTGTCGCCTTTTTTGTCGATGGCATCGACGGGCCTTTGGCGCGCAAATACAACGTCAAGAAATATGCCCCCGAATTTGATGGCGTCCTGCTGGATCTGATCATCGATTATCTGACCTATGTGTTCATTCCCGCCTTTGCGCTGTTTGAAAGCGGGCTTTTGCCGGGCTGGACGGGGTGGTTCGCCATCATCGTGATTACCTTCACCTCGGCGATGTATTTCGCCGACAACCGGATGAAAACATCCGACAACAGTTTTTCCGGTTTTCCGGGCTGTTGGAATATGGTGGTGCTGGTTTTGTTCGCGGTTGAGCCGAATTTTTACATCATTTTGGGCATTGTCAGCCTGTTGGCGATCACCATGTTTGTGCCGCTGAAATTCATCCACCCGGTGCGCACCGAACGCTGGCGCAAGATTTCATTGCCCATTGCACTGGCTTGGGTGTTTTTTGCAGGCTGGGCCGCATGGGTGGATTTTGATCCGCAAAGCTGGGCGCATTGGGGGCTGATCGTCACCAGTCTTTATCTGGTATTTGCCGGCATCGCCCAGCAGGTTTTTCCGGGCAAGGACGCGGCTTAAAGCCTTTACGCTTTTACCGCTTGGGCCTATAACGCCCCCCATGATCCATAAGAACCTGATCATTATTCGAATTATATCCCCGGCGCTCGCCCAAAGATGAGCCGCCGGGAAAAGGCGTTTGAGACCTCGCGCCGCCAAACACCCCAAATAATAACGTGATCAAGGATGGCCCAAATGTGCGCCGATACGCCCGATACAATCGACTATAAATCAACGCTGAACCTGCCGAAAACCGATTTTCCCATGCGTGCGGGGCTGCCCAAACGTGAACCTGCATGGCTGGAACGCTGGGCACAAATCGGCGTTTACGATAAATTGCGCGAAAAAGAGGGCCGTAAGTCTTTTGTCCTGCACGATGGCCCCCCCTATGCCAACGGGCATTTGCACATCGGTCACGCGCTGAACAAAACCATCAAGGACATGATTGTGCGTTCCCACCAGATGATGGGATATGATGCGCGCTATATCCCCGGTTGGGATTGTCACGGTCTGCCGATCGAGTGGAAAATTGAAGAACAATACCGCAAAAAAGGCAAAAACAAAGATGCGGTCCCGATCAACGAATTTCGCGCCGAATGCCGCAAGTTTGCCGAAGGCTGGGTTGATATCCAGCGCGAAGAATTCAAACGGCTGGGGGTGACCGGCAATTGGGCCGATCCTTATCTGACAATGAATTTTCACGCCGAACGGGTGATTGCCGAAGAATTCCAGAAATTCCTGATGAACGGCACGCTTTATCAGGGGTCCAAACCCGTGATGTGGAGCCCGGTTGAAAAAACCGCGCTGGCCGAGGCCGAGGTTGAATATCACGACAAAGAAAGCTTTACCATTTGGGTGAAATTCAAAGTGGCAAAAACCAACAATCCGGCCCTTGAGGGCGCGAATGTTGTGATCTGGACCACGACGGCCTGGACCATACCGTCCAACAAAGCCGTGGTTTATTCCGACACGATTTCTTATGGCGTTTATGAGGTCACTGCTGCTGCCGAGGACAATTGGGTCAAAACCGGCGAGCGGTATGTTTTGGCCGATAATCTGGCCGAAGGCGTGTTTGGCAAGGCGCGGGTCGAGGCGTTCAAGCGCCTGTCTGACGCGGGCGATTTGTCTGAAACCGCGCTGTCCCATCCGCTTGCGGGTGCCGACGGGTCAAACGGTGAATGGGATGATCTGCGTGATTTCCGCGCCGCCGGTTTTGTCACTGATGAGGAAGGCACAGGCTTCGTCCATTGCGCCCCCTCGCACGGGATGGAAGAATACGAACTTTATCGTGATTTGAACATGCTGCAACAGGTCATCACTTATAACGTGATGGATGATGGGGGATTTCGCGCTGATCTGCCGTTTTTTGGCGGCAAATACATCCTGAACCGCAAAGGCGGTGAAGGCGATGCCAACAAGGCGGTGATCGACAAGTTGGCCGAGGTTGGCGGCCTGTTCGCCCGTGGCAAGATCAAACACAGCTATCCGCATTCATGGCGTTCCAAAGCGCCGATCATCTATCGTAACACGCCGCAGTGGTTTGCCGCCGTGGACAAGCCTGTGGGTGATGGCCAAGACACGCACGGCTTGACCATTCGTGAACGCGCGTTGACCGAGATTGACAATGTTAAATGGACGCCGAAATCAGGGCGTAACCGTCTTTATTCGATGATAGAAGCACGCCCTGATTGGGTGTTGTCGCGTCAACGCGCATGGGGGGTGCCGCTGACCTGTTTCACCCGTGTTGGCCTGTTGCCGACAGACGCCGATTTCCTGTTGCGCAACGCGGATGTGAATGCGCGGATCACCGCAGCATTTGAAGCAGAAGGTGCCGACGCCTGGTACGAAGACGGGGCCAAGGAACGCTTTCTTGCAGGTATCGTGAACCCGGATGACTATGAGCAAGTGTTTGATATTCTGGATGTTTGGTTTGACTCCGGCTCTACCCACGCTTTTGTTTTGCGCGATCGTGCGGATGGATCCGACGACGGCATTGCCGATGTTTACATGGAAGGCACCGATCAGCACCGCGGGTGGTTCCATTCGTCCTTGTTGCAATCGGTGGGCACCACGGGCCGCGCGCCCTATCGCAACGTTGTAACCCACGGTTTTACACTGGATGAAAAGGGCATGAAAATGTCCAAATCCATTGGCAATACCATCGTGCCTGAAACCATCATCAAGCAATATGGTGCCGATATTTTGCGCCTGTGGGTGGCGCAAACCGACTATACGGCGGATCAGCGCATTGGCACTGAAATTCTGAAAGGCACCGCCGACAGTTACCGCCGCCTGCGCAATACCATGCGGTTTATGCTGGGGTCTTTGGATCAGTTTACCGAGGCGGACCGCGTTGACGCGGCCGATATGCCGGAACTTGAACGCTGGGTTCTGCACCGTTTGGCGCAACTGGACGAGGTTGTGCGCACAGGGTATGCCAAGTTTGATTTTCAGGGCGTGTTTCAGGCCCTGTTTACCTTTGCCACCACCGATCTGTCGGCGTTTTATTTCGATATTCGCAAGGATGTTTTATATTGCGACGGCGATACGGCGGAACGTCGCGCCGCACGTACCGTTCTGGACATCCTGTTTCACCGCCTGACCAGCTGGCTGGCCCCTGTATTGGTATTCACCATGGAAGAGGTTTGGCTGGAACGGTTCCCCGGCGAGGGCAATTCGATCCACTTGAACGATTTTCCTGATACCCCTGCTGCATGGCGCGATGACGCGCTGGCGGCAAAATGGTCCACCATCCGCGCCACACGTCGCGTGGTGACAGGCGCGCTCGAGGTTGAGCGGCGGGAAAAAACCATCGGCGCTTCGCTGGAAGCGGCCCCCATGGTTTATGTGGATCAAGCCACGGCGGACATTCTGAAAACCGTGAATTTTGCCGATCTTTGCATCACCTCGGGCATTTCTTTTTCAACCGAGGCCGCACCTGTTGCGGCATTCGCATTGGAAGCGGATCCCTCGATCAAAGTGGCGTTTGCCAAGGCAGACGGCGGTAAATGCCAACGCTGTTGGAAAATCTTGCCAGAGGTTGGCACAGGCGCGCACCCCGATCTGTGCAACCGCTGTGCCAGCGCGATTTAGCCATCGCTGGGCGGCGCGAAACGTCGCCCAGTTTTTTGTCTTGCATTTTATTTTTCATTTTCTTTTGAAAATTTCCAATTCTGTGCTATGTATATGGTGTCAGGGAAAAGCATCTCCCTGAGTCGAAAGTTCTGAGGTAACAACTTAACCTCTGCCGCAACAGGAACCTTTCTTTCGCGGCACCCTCTATGTGAATAGAACCCTTTTAATCGACCTGGCCTTGCCTGAGCCGAAGAATTTCGACATCCAAATTTCCGATGATGATTTGGCGATTGACGGCACGCAAATTGCGGCACAATAGTCCAGGCATGACAGTATTCGTTTTCTTTGCCGTTCTGGGCGCGGCCTTGTTGCATGCCTTTTGGAACGCACTGATTAAAATCGGCCAAAGCCGCATTTCTGTCATGCTGATCCTGTCGGTCGTTCAAGGGTTTATCGGCTTTTTGGTGATCTTCATCAGCCCCTGGCCCAATCAAAATGTCTGGATATGGCTGGCGGGTTCGGGCTTGGCCCACACTGCCTATAAAACCTTCCTGACCTATGCCTATGAGCAGGGCGATTTAAGCCGCGTTTACCCGATTGCGCGCGGGGCCGCGCCGATGGCTGTACTGGCGTTTTCGCTGTTCTTTCTAACCGATCCGATCAAAATTTCCGAATATTTCGGGGTGGCCATTTTGGGCCTTGGCATTTTATTGATGGCGCGGGGCATTTTCACCAGCGGGGAAAGCCGACGCCTGTTGCCCTTTGCCCTTGGTTCAGCGCTGGCCACCGCCAGTTATTCGATCATCGACGGCCTTGGCGCGCGCATATCCGGCGATGCCGTGGGCTATGTCGGGTGGTTGTTTATGATCGACGGCGTGATGTTTGCCCTGATCACGCTCGTTACCCGTGGCCCGCGCGCCTTCATCGTGCCGCGCCAAGCGTGGATTGCGGGCAGCATCGCCTCGGCGGCCTCTTACGGGGCCTATGCGATTGCGGTCTGGGCAATGACCGTGGCCCCGATTGCACTGGTCACTGCCTTGCGCGAAACATCGATATTATTCGCCGTCCTGATCGGCTGGCTGATTTACAAAGAACAGATGGGGCTGGCCAAAATTTGCGCGGCGGGACTTATCGTCGCCGGGGTGATCATCACCCGCATTTAGCCACCAAACAGGCCGGTCAGCGCATTTTTGATCACACCACTCACCTTGGGGCGCGGCAAGGCCACAAAGGGCATCGGGCGGCAAACCTCGATGGCGGCCAGCCCGATACGCGCGGTCAAAGCCCCGTTGATCACACCCTCACCAAAGCGGCGCGACAGCTTGGACAACAAGCCCCCGCCCGCGATTGACCCGATCAAATCATCGCCCACCGCCAAGGCACCGGTGGCCACCAGATGCGCCAACACCGAGCGGGTCAGCCGCCATGACCCCAACGTGCCGGCGCGACCGCCATAAGCCTCGGAAATGCGGCGGATCATCCGCAGGTTCACCGCAAGGGCGGAAAACATATCAAGTAAAGCCATGGGCACAATCGCCGTCACCGTCGCCACTTGCCGCGCGGCGCGCTCAACCTCGGCCAATGCGGCGCGATCCAGCCGCGGCATCACCTCGGTTTCGGCCATATCCAACAGGGCGGTGCTGTCGATCACCTCACCTTGCCGTTCTGACAGGCGCGCAAGGCCCCAGCTGGCATCCTCGCGACCGTCATAGAAGTTTTGCAGCATCGCCACAGCATTTCGGGCGGGCGTCAGGTCATGCGCCCTGCGTGCCGCGCTGAATGTCGTGCGCAGCCGGTCAATCCGACGCAGCCGCGACAGAGCGGCAAGTTCGCGCAAGGAAAACAGGGCGACCATCAGCAAAAGCAATACCATCAAGGCGGTGACAATGCCGCCAAGCACAGGGTTGCGCAGCAAAAGCCCGGCGGCATAATCCCACGCCCAAAGCCCGACAATCATCGTGATCAGGGCAACAAGAAGGGAAACAAACCAGCCACCGGACCGGCGCTTGGTGGTCGCCCACACCATGCGGTGAACGGCGGTTTCGGTTGGTATTTCCGGCGCAATTTCTGACGATACTTCCGGCGGTGGCGGCGCGATCACCGGGTTTGATTTTGCTTTTGGCGCGGTGCTGAGATCGATCAACACCGGGGCGTCGCGTTTTGCTTTTGTCATTTCAACTTGTCCCCGAACAAAAACTCTGCCGCTTGGTCCAGCCGGATATGCGGTGGCCCGTCGCCGGTGCGACGCGGTGCATCCGGTGGCGCAAATCGCATCACCTGATAATCAGCGTTCAGCCAGTTATCCGCGCCTTTTGCGGCGGTGCCCAGCAATTCTGTGGGGTCCGCAGGCAAGGTACCGGGGTAAAGCGCCGCCTCTCGGCCTGTTTCCAGCAACCGGCCACGCACCATATCAAGGCGCGTGCCGTTGTGTTTGTGGTTTTCTTCCACCGTGCTGCGCAAAGACGCCAGCGACATCGCCCTTGTCTGGGCCCCGGCAAAATCGGCGCGCCTGCGGGCCTCCGCTACCAAAGCCTCGATAATGGCGTTCAATTGCCCGTGCTGCTTGTGGTGGATGTGGTCGGCTTTGGTGGCCGCGAACAGGATTTTTTCGACCTTTTTGCCAAGGATACCGGCCAACCACCCATTTCGCCCCGGCCGAAACGCGCCCAGAATGTCGGCCATCGTGGCGCGCAAATCCTCGACCGCTTGTGGCCCATCATGGATCGCGCCCAGCACATCGACCAACACGATCTGGCGATCAATGCGGGCAAAATGCGTGACAAAAAACGGCTTTACCACTTTTGCCTTATAGGCCTCATAGCGGCGTTCCATTTCACGCCACAAAGAGCGCCGTGCAGGGCGATCAATGGCAGGCATCGGGGCAAAGGTCAGGGCAGGTGATCCCGCCAAATCGCCCGGCATGATGAACCGCCCCGGCGTGCAATCGGAAAAACCGGCGGCGCGTAAATCCTTTAAATACTGGGTGAAAACCTGCGCCAGTGCCTGCGCCGCTGGTTCCTGCAACTTGGCGGATGCATCGGTTTCGGCCAAGATGGTTAACAACGGGGCCGCCATGTCGCGACCCTGGGCACGCGCCAGTGTTTCCGCACTCCATGTGGCAAAATCCTTGTCCAACAGCGCCAGATCCAACAACCATTCGCCCGGATAATCAACGATATCCAGATGCACAGTTCGGGGGCCGGAAATGGCCCCCAGAATGCCACGCGGCTGGACCCGCAACGACAGTCGCAACTCGGAAATCCGCCGGGTCGAGTTTGGCCACTGCGGCACCTGCCCTGACAAGGCCGCCAGATGGGTTTCAAAATCAAAACGCGGCACGGTGTCATTGGGTTGTGGCTGCAAATAGGCGGCGGTGATCGCGCCACTGGCCGCGCCGCTCAGTTGCGGCATCCGCCCGCGATCCATCAGATTTGCAATCAATGACGTGATGAAAACCGTCTTGCCGGATCGCGACAACCCCGTGACCCCCAAGCGGATCACCGGTTCAAACAGCGCGGCCGTCACCCGATCACTTATGCCCTCGGCCCGATTGCTCAGGGCCTCTGCCAGTCTTGCCACTACCACTGCTATTCCTTTGCTATTGCCGCTTAATCTAGGCACGCAGGGCCACCGTGCCTAGGGGGAAACAGCAGGATTGCGCCGCAAGCTGGCGCAGGGTATCAGGCGTCTATGCCCAGATACGCCCTCAAAATCGAATACCACGGCGCGCCTTTCGCGGGGTGGCAGCGCCAGCGCGATCAGCAAACCGTGCAAGGCGCGGTCGAGGCCGCGTTGCGGCGGTTGCAACCCGACCAGCAGGGCATTGCGGCGGCAGGGCGAACCGATGCCGGGGTGCATGGTCTTGGGCAAGTCGCTCATGTGGATTTGATCAAAGACTGGGGCCCCTTTCGGCTGAGCGAGGCGGTCAATCATCACCTGAAACCCCTGCCCGTGGCGATTGTGGCCTGTGCCAGGGTTGACGATGATTTTCACGCGCGATTTTCGGCCACAGAACGGCACTATATTTTTCGCCTGCTGGCCCGGCGCGCGCCCGCCGTGCATGATGCTGGATTGGTGTGGCAGGTCCGCCACCCCCTTGATCTGGCATTGATGCAAAAAGCGGCGGCGCAGTTGTTGGGACGGCATGATTTCACCACCTTTCGGTCGTCAATCTGTCAGGCAAATTCGCCGCTTAGAACGCTGAACGAACTGAGCATTCGCCAGATTGACCGGCCTTTTGGGCAAAAACCGGGGCAAGAATTTGAATTCACCATCCGCGCCCGCAGTTTTTTGCACAATCAAGTCCGCAGCTTTGTCGGCACATTGGAACGCGTCGGCGCCGGTGCATGGCACCCGGATCGTGTCGGGCAAGCCCTGCGCGCCGCGGATCGCGCCGCTTGCGGACCAGTCAGCCCCCCACAGGGCCTGTATCTGGCGGGGGTAAGCTATCCCGACGATCCTTTTACAGAAACCATATAACCTTTGGCTATTGAACGTTTATTCTTTCGATCAACTCGACAACACCGGGCAGTATATCTGCCACGATCAGCGCCACACCCGCCGCGTTTGGATGAATGCCGTCACGCTGCATTAAATCCTGCACCGCCGTCAATGAACCCTCGGCGGCAAGGCCTGCCATAAAATCCGGATAATACAGCGTGCCAAACTCGGTGGCCAAATCGGCATAGCTCGCCTCAAATTCCGCCTTATATGCCGGCCCGAAATTCAGCGGTGCCTGCATGCCGACCAACAAAACCTGCACGTCTTTTTCCGCCGCCTTGACCAGAATGCCCCGCAGGTTGCCGCGGCTTACCTTTGGATCAAGCCCGCGCAGCAAATCATTGCCGCCAAGGGTGACGATCAGCCCCTGCACGCGCGGTTCCAGCGTCCAGTCCATTCGCGCCAAACCGCCCGCCGTTGTATCCCCGGAAACACCCGCGTTTATCAATTCAACCTTGTGGCCAGCCGCCGCCAGCGCCGCGCCCAGTTGCGGCACAAATCCATCCGGCGCGGGCAAGCCATAGCCCTGTGTCAAGCTATCGCCCAAGGCCGCAATCGTCACCGGTTGGGCGGTAATCGGCCCAGACAGCAGCATAACCGATAGCAATACAGTGATAATTCCGCCCAAAGCCTTGCGGCCCTGCCCCAAAACCCCATATCCACAGGCAATCAAGAAATTTAGCAGGCACATCATGAACACTCCGATCCTTTCCCTTAAACAAGTCTCTTTGACGCTGAAAGGCAATGCCGGTGCGATTAAAATTTTGCGTGATATTTCGCTGGATATTAAGGCAGGTTCGACGTTGGGATTGGTGGGGCCATCGGGATCTGGCAAATCATCGTTGTTGATGGTGATGGGCGGTCTGGAACCCGCAACATCCGGGCAGGTGCGTGCTTTGGGTCATGATCTGGGGGCGATGAACGAGGATGAGCTGGCGATTTTTCGGCGCGACAATATGGGGGTGATTTTTCAATCGTTCCATTTGATCCCGACAATGACCATCCTTGAAAATGTCGCAACACCGCTGGAACTCAGGGGGGAAAAGGACGCCTTTGATCGCGCCGCGGCGGAACTGGCGACGGTGGGATTGCAACAGCGCCTGCATCATTATCCCAGCCAGTTGTCGGGGGGCGAACAGCAACGCGCCGCTCTTGCCCGCGCTTTGGCCCCGCGTCCGCGCCTGTTGCTGGCGGATGAACCCACTGGCAATCTGGATCAGGCCAACGGCGATGCGGTCATTGATCTGCTGTTTTCGCTCAGCCAGAAAACCGGCGCAACCGTGGTGATGGTCACCCACAGTCGCGAATTGGCGGCACGCTGTGATACCACGGTGCGATTGCGCGATGGCCGGATATCAGCGGCATGAACAAAACCGTTCCCTCTTGGCGCTTGGCTGCACGCATTGCGCGGCGCGATTTACGTGGCGGGTTCAAAGCGTTCAGGCTGTTTTTGATTTGTCTGGCGCTGGGTGTCGCGGCGATTGCGGCCATCGGATCGGTGCGCGAGGGTATCAATGCCGGTCTTCAACGCGAAGGCGCGGCGATGCTGGGTGGTCAGGCCGAAATGAGTTTTACCTATCGGTTTGCCAGCGATGTGGAACGCGCTTGGATGGCCCAAAACGCCACGTCGGCGTCGGAAATCGTCGATTTCCGGTCGATGGTGGTCGCGGGCGTGGGTGATACATCGCGCCGCGCTTTGACACAGGTTAAGGCGGTTGATGATCTTTACCCGCTTGTTGGCGCGGTCAAACTTGCCCCTAACATGCCGCTGGCCCTTGCCTTGGCGGCGAAAAATGGCCGCCCCGGCGCCGTGCTTGATGGTGCCTTGATCAACCGGCTGAACCTGAAAGTCGGCGATGTTTTCACGCTGGGATTGCAGGAATTTTATTTGGCGGCAGCCCTGATTTTTGAACCGGATGCCGCGGCTGGCGGCATCTCGTTGGGGCCGCGCAGCATCGTGTTGACCAAGGATCTGGCTGATGCCGGCCTTTTGGCGCCGGGCACTTTGTTTACCTCAAAATACCGCCTGGCCCTGCCGCCAGATGTCGATCTGGCCGAAATCGAAGCCAAAGCGATGGATGCCTTTCGCGACACCGGCCTTGGTTGGCATGATGCCCGCCGCGCCAGCCCGGGCCTTGAGCGTTTCGTCAGCCGCCTGAGCGCGTTTCTCGTGTTGGTCGGACTGGCCGGTCTTGCGGTGGGCGGCGTCGGGGTTTCCTCCGCTGTGCGCGCCTATTTGGCCCAGAAAACCGCCACAATCGCGGTTCTGCGCACCCTTGGGGCCACGCGCGGTTTGGTGTTTCAAATCTATGCGCTGCAAATCTTGCTGCTTGGCCTCATCGGTCTGGCAATCGGTCTGGTGGTCGGTGGCGGATTGCCAATGGTTTTTGGCCCGATCATCACCGCCACCCTGCCTTTTCCCATTGAAATCACCATATTTCCCAGTGCTTTGGCCGAGGCCGGCCTTTATGGGTTTCTGACGGCGGTTTTGTTTGCGCTTTGGCCCTTGGCAAAGACCGAAAACATCCAGCCCGCCGCCTTGTTCAGGGCGGCTTTTGGCACGGTCGACGGTCTGCCTCGGCGGCTTTACCTTTTGATAACCGCCGCTCTGACTGCCGCTTTGATTGGCACAGCCGCCACACTGTCGCCAGTGCCGACCCTGACGCTTTATGCCGCCGGTGGCATCATGGCCGCGATTTTGGTTCTGGTATTGGTGGCGGCGGGGCTGCGGGCGCTGGCGCACCGTTTGGGCCGCTCACGCGCCTTGCGTGGCTTTCCTGCGCTGCGTCTGGCGGTCTCTGCCGTTGGTGGCCCCCAAGAAGAAGCCCGCGCCGTGATCCTGTCCCTTGGATTGGGGTTGACGGTGCTGGCAACAGTCGGCCAGATTGATTCCAACTTACGCGACGCCATCGCCCGTGATTTGCCCAAAGTAGCGCCCTCGTATTTCTATATCGATATTCAGAACAATCAATTAGACGGCTTTCTTAACAGATTGCAAAATGACCCCACGGTCAGCAAAGTGCAAATCGCCCCGATGCTGCGTGGATTGATCACCCGGATCAATGGGCAGGTACCCGATGGCGAACATTGGGTATTTAATGGTGATCGTGGCCTGACCTATTCCGATTTGCCGCCGGAAAACACAGTAATCACCAAGGGCGCGTGGTGGCCGGCGGGCTATGCTGGGCCGCCGCAGATCAGTTTTGCCGCCGAAGAGGCCGCCGAAATGGGATTGAACCTTGGCGACACGCTGACGGTTAATATTCTGGGCCGCGACATCAACGCGACGATCACCAGTTTTCGCGAGGTTGATTTTTCGACCGCCGGTATCGGATTTGTCATGGCAATGAACCCCGGTGCCTTGGCGGGCGCGCCGCATACCAGCATCGCCACGGTTTATGCAGATACCGCAGGCGAGGCCGCGATCGAGCGCGATCTCGCCGCGCTTTTCCCCAATATCACCGCCATCCGCGTGCGTGATGCCATTGAACGTGTGACCGGAATTTTATCCGCCATGGCCAGCGCGATTGCCTATGGTGCGGGGGTCACGCTGGTGACGGGGTTTGTGGTTTTGATCGGGGCCGCCGCCGCTACCGAAAATGCCCGGGTTTACGAGGCGGCGATTCTGAAAACCCTCGGGGCAACCCGCCTGCGCATATTGGCCAGCTTTGCCTTGCGCAGCGTAATTTTGGGCACGGCGGCAGGCATCGTGGCCCTGTTCAGCGGTTCCCTTGCCACCTGGGCCCTGTTGCGGTTTGTGATGGAGGTTGACTTCACCCTGAACTGGGCGGTTTCGCTTGGCATTGTGATGGCGGGTGTCCTTGTCACCTTGTTGGCAGGCATGTTTTTTGCTTGGCGACCTTTGGCCACCAATCCCGCACAAATCCTGCGGGCGCGTGACTAAAGCCTAAACCGCCTGAAATATCTTGCCCGGATTGAACAGATTGTCCGGGTCGATGGCCTGTTTGATCGTTGCCATCAAATTCACCGCCTCAGGCCCGATTTCGCGGCTCAGGTATTTGCCCTTGCCCTGACCGATGCCATGCTCGCCGGTGCAGGTCCCATCCATGGAAATCGCCATTTCGTTCAGCCAACTGACATAGGCTGCGGCTTTTTCACGTTGGCTTTCATCGATCAACAGCAGAACATGGAAATTGCCATCCCCGACATGGCCAACAATCGGCGCCAGAAAACCGTCATCCGCGGCGCGTTTCTGGGCGGCGGTCCAGGCCTCTGCCAGCCGCGAAACCGGCACGCAGGTATCCGTTGAAATCCCCATCGCGCCGGGCCGCAGCGCCATCGTGGCAAAATAACCGTCGTGGCGCGCCTGCCACAGACGATTGCGTTCTTGTGCATTCACCGTCCATTCAAAGGCGGTTGAATTATTGTCCTTGGCAATCTCTCCAAAGGTTTCGGCCTGTTCTGCGACACCGGATTTGGACCCGTGAAATTCCAGTAATAACAACGGCTTTTCAGGTAAACTTAATTTTGAATATGCATTAACCGCTTGCACCGTCAGCGCGTCAAGCAATTCAATCCGCGCCACGGGAATGCCCATTTGCACCGTCGCAATCACCGCATTACAGGCGTCTTCTTCGCTGGCAAATGAACAGGTGGCCGCGCTGATCGCCTCGGGTATGCCGCGCAGGCGGATGGTCAATTCGGTGATGATCCCCAGCGTGCCTTCTGATCCAATCATCAAATGCGTAAGATCGTAGCCGGCGGATGTTTTTCGCGCCCGTTGCGCGGTTCTGACCACCTCGCCACTTGGCAAAACCGCACGCAAGCCCAAAACCTGATCTTTCATCGTGCCATAGCGCACCGCATTGGTGCCCGATGCCCGCGTCGCCGCCATGCCCCCAAGCGAAGCATTGGCGCCGGGATCAACAGGGAAAAACAACCCCGTCGCCCGCAAGTGTTCATTCAGTTGTTTGCGCGTCACGCCCGGTTGCACGCGGCAATCCATATCTTCAATATTCACTTGAAGTATCTGGTTCATCTTACTGGTATCAAGCGATATTCCCCCCTGCGGCGCATTCACGTGCCCCTCAAGCGACGACCCTGTGCCAAAAGCAATGATCGGCACTTTGTGGGTTTTGCAAATGCGAACAACGTCTTGAATTTCCGTTTCAGAACTTACAAATACAACCCCGTCGGGGGGCTGGTTTTCCAACCATGTCGTGGTATGCCCATGTTGTTCGCGCGTGGATTTCGAGGTTGAAAAATTGGGGCCGAATTGCTGTTTTAAAATACCAATCACCGCTTGCAGGCCTAGGGCATCATCCGCTGTTTTTGTCATGTAGACCTCGTTTTTATCATCGTTTTGTGCATCTTAGCCATTGCCCCAACAGGTGCAACCACTGCGCCACCTTGTGGCTTGTTCCGCCCAAGCAGCGGGCCTATTGTACAGCCGACAAAGGATGCCCCACGTGTTAGCTGCCAAAAATATTCATCATTCGTTTGACACCCAAGAAGGCCCAATTCGGGTGTTGCGCGGTGTTGATTTGACCTTGTCGACGGGGGAAAGCCTGGCGCTAACCGGTGAATCCGGCAGCGGCAAAAGCACGTTTTTGCACATTCTGGCCGGATTGCAGGACCCAACATCTGGCACTGTTTACGTGATGGGAACGGATCTGGGCGGGTTGAATGAACGCCAGAGAAGCAAATTAAGAAGAACGCATATTGGTTTGATTTTTCAGAATTTTAACTTGATACCATCTTTAACTGTCGCTCAAAATATTTCGTTTCAGGCGCGTCTGGCTGGAAAGTTTGACGCTGGATGGACAGAATATTTACTGGCCGAACTTGGTTTATCTACCCTATGCGAGGCCTATCCTGAAATCCTGTCAGGTGGCCAACAACAACGTGTGGCCATTGGCCGGGCCTTGGCGGCGCGACCCGCATTGTTGTTGGCAGATGAGCCAACCGGGAATTTGGACGAAGAAAACAGCGAAAAGATTTTGGATCTTATGTCGAATTTAACCCGAGAAAGCGGTGCGGCCCTGTTGATGGTCACCCATTCGCAACGGCTTGCGGCCAAATTGGCAAGGCGCGCCCATTTGCGCCAAGGTGTTTTTGCAATGGATACCCCAAAATGAATTGGGTCGTTCTTGGTGTTTTGATCAGCCATTGGCGGCGGCAAAAAAATCAGTTTTTGGGGCTATTTCTGGGCATCGCCTTGGCAACCGGCCTGTGGTCTGGCGTGCAAGCGATCAACGCCGAAGCCCGCGTGAGTTATGGCGACGCTGAAAAAATCCTTGTTGGTCAATATATTAAGCAGATAACTTCATCTAAAAAAATGACGGTATCTGATTATGCAAAATTGCGCCGGTCCGGTTGGCAGGTGACGCCTGTATTGCTGGGCACAGCCACAATTCAGAACGCAGAGTATGATATTTTGGGCGCAGATTTTTTGACCGCTGCTCTGATTGTGGACATGCCCAATGGCGCGGCGCCCGGCGCGCGGCCGGTAATTTTTGCCAACCCCAAAACCGCTGGCACTTTGGTCGATGCGCGCTTTGACGTCAGAACCCGCGCTGATCTTCCCCAAAATCAACTGTTGATGGATATTTCGACGGCCGAATTTTTGACCGGGCAGCGGGGCGTGATCAGTCGGTTTTTGGTTTTGGACAAACAACCAATGCGCCAAACAGACTTGCGGAAAATAGATCCGAGTTTCACGTTGTACAAACCTGATAACCCAAATGATATCAATGGCCTGACCGAGAGTTTTCGCCTAAGCTTGACCGCTTTTGGATTTCTATCTTTCGCGGTTGGATTGTTCATCGTGCAAGCCACGATCGGTCTTGCTTTGGAACAACGCCGTGGCACGATCCGAACCCTAAGGGCCATCGGCGTCGGGCGGTTGCAATTGACCAATTTGATGCTTGCCGAATTGTTGCTTTTTGCCGCCTTTGCGGGCGCTGTGGGATTGGCCCTTGGATACCTGATCGCCGCCGCACTGCTGCCCGACGTCGCCGCAACCCTTTCCGGCCTTTACGGTGCCGAGGTGTCCGGCAGTCTGCAATTCAGACCAGTTTGGGCGCTAGCGGGTTTGGCAATGACGATGGCGGGCACGCTGATCGCCGGGGGGCAGGCGCTTTGGCGAATTTGGCAGATGCCCATTCTGCGCACCGCCCAGCACCGAGCCTGGGCCATGGCGGCCCACAATGACGAAAAATGGCGGTTAATCACGGTCGCTTTTCTGATTATTCTGGCCCTCGCATTCCTTGCATTTGGCAGCGGTTTAATTGCCGGATTTGCCAGTCTGGCCGGTTTTATGTTGGCCGCAGCCTTGGTATTGCCCAGCCTTCTTGGCGCGATTTTGCGATTTGCGTCAAAGCTTGCAAAATCGGCTAAGGCGCAATGGTTTTGGGCCGACAGTCGCCAGCAATTACCACATTTGTCCCTGGCCCTAATGGCGCTTTTGCTGGCATTGGCAACCAATATTGGTGTGACCAGTATGGTATCCAGTTTTCGGGTGACTTTTATCGGGTGGCTCGATCAACGATTGGCAAGTGAATTGTATGTAAGTCTTGAAAATCAAGAGGATGGCCCCAGATTTCAGGCTTGGGTGACATCGCAGGTTGATACGGTTTTACCGTTGCTCACGGTGGAAACCCGGCTTTTTTCAAACCAGACCGAGGTGATGGGGCTGGTTGTCCATGCAACTTATCGCGACAATTGGCAATTTATCGATGCCACAAATACAGCATGGGACGCGGTTGCAAATCGGGCAGGTGTTTTGGTGAACGAACAGTTGGCGAGGCGCCAAAACCTGTCGGTGGGCAGCAAAATCGAGCTGACGGACACCCTGTCGCTGCCGGTTGTGGGTATCTATTCGGACTATGGAAATCCTTTCGCCCAAGTCACGATTTCGCAAGATTTGCTGAAAGAAAATTACCAAAATTACACCGTGCACCGTTTTGCCTTGCGCCTTGATCCTGCACGCGCGCCTGAATTGCGCGAACGGATCATTGGGGAATTTGATTTGCCACCAGATGCGGTCTTTAACCAATTGCAAATCAAAGCCCTTGCCAGAAACGTATTTGAACGCACCTTTGTTGTTTCCAGCGCACTGAATATGCTGACGCTTTTGGTGGCCGCCCTGGCGATACTCATCAGTCTGGCCACCTTGGCCAAGCTGCGGCTTTCCCAGTTGGCACCGGTTTGGGCACTGGGCATGTCACGCGGCGAGCTGGCGTTTTTGGAACTTGCCCGCGCCTTGGCACTGGCGCTTTTCACCTTCGTTTTCGCCCTGCCCTTGGGCATATTTCTAACCTGGTTTTTGCTGGCCGTCGTCAACGTTGAGGCCTTTGGTTGGCGATTGCCGCTTTACCATTTCCCCGCCGCTTGGGGGTGGCTGTTGGTGATGACATTTCTGTCCGCAAGCCTTGCGGCCGCGGCACCGGCCTATCAGTTATGGCGTCGAAAACCTGCCGAATTTTTGAAGGTCTTTGCAAATGAAAGCTAGTTTTTTGGCGGCTATCGTGTTGTTCTTAGGGGCGGTTTTGCCAACTTCAGGCGCGGCACAGAATGCCGGTTTTGCCGGGCTTGGCCAAGATATCGCCGGTTTCGCACAGCCGCAGGTTAACCAGCCTTGGGAATTCCCCAAAGATCACGCAGCGCACCCAAATTATCGCATCGAATGGTGGTATGTGACGGCAAATTTACAGGATAAACAGGGCCGCGATTTCGGGGTGCAATGGACGCTGTTTAGATCCGCACTGCGGCCCGAAACCGTTTTGGGCTGGAATGATCCGCAAATCTGGATGGGTCATGCGGCGATTACCAGCGCAACCCAGCAATTGACAGCACAGCGTTTTGCCCGTGGTGGTGTGGGTATTGCGGGCGCGAAAACCACCCCGTTTGAAGCCTGGATTGACGAATGGAAAATGCAAGGCAGTGACGATTTTTCGTCGCTGTTCCTTACGGCAGGCGGCGCTGATTTTACCTATGATCTGAATTTGGAAACAGACAAGCCTTTGATTTTTCACGGCCAAAACGGATATTCTGTCAAATCCGAAGGCGGCCAAGCCAGCCGATATTATTCACAGTCAAATTATCAGGTCACAGGTAAATTGATGCTGTTGAATGAGGAAATTGAGGTTACAGGCACCGCTTGGCTGGATCGCGAATTTTCCAGTCAGCCGCTGGCACCGGATCAACAGGGCTGGGATTGGTTTTCCCTGAATTTTGACGATGGCAGCAAAGCCATGGTTTTTCGGCTGCGCGGAACGCGCGATTTTTATGCAGGTACTTGGATTACGCCAAATGGCGCGGCATCAGCACTGGCACCAGCCGAGATCATCTTGACACCCAAACGCTATGCGCTGGTGGCAGGGCGGAAAATTCCGGTGGATTGGCAAGTGATCTTGCCCACCAAGGGCGTGGATATTTCGGTCAGCCCCTTGAACGATCAATCCTGGATGCCCGGTCTTTTTGCCTATTGGGAAGGGCCAATTTTGATCAATGGCACCCGGTCGGGACGCGGCTATTTGGAGATGACCGGCTATGAATAAACCATTTGATAAACTATCAGATTTTCACGCCTTTGCTTGGCACTTGATGGCAGTAAAACAACGCCCTTTGCGCCGCATTGCTTTGGCCAGTCTGGATCGTTCCGGCGCACCGCAAATGCGAACCTTGGCATTGCGCGATGTTGATGCGCCAGCGGCGACGGTTGATCTGCATACCGATGCCGCGTCGTGCAAAATTTCCGAACTGGAAAACGATCCGCGTGCGGCGATATTGATATGGGATGAGGTCGCCCTGATCCAGATCCGCCTGACGGGGCATATGACCATTGATACCGGTGCTTCGCTTGGGCATGTATGGAATGAACTTCCTGATGTAACACGCGGAAATTATGGCGTAATGCCAGCGCCTGGCACAGGAATTTCACAGGGCAATGCCTATCGGCGGGAACCGGATGCAGGCAAATTTGCCCGCTTGACAATGACGGTTTTGGCGATGGATTTGGTGCAACTTCAAGAACCCAGCCATCGCCGCGCGCGATTTTTACGCCAAGATCGGTGGGCGGGTGAATGGCTGGCACCTTAGGCGCAAGGATACCGCCTTATCGATCGTTTTGCGGCAACCCATCAGTAATGTCGTAATAGTCGCCTTTTTGCGCGGTGAATATGTGAAGCGAAAGCCGGGTATCACTGGCACCGTCAAATGCACCCATGGCAATGGCAATACTGGCCGCTTCCAGCGGGTTCCAAAACAGAAACGACCCACATTTTGAACAAAACCCCCGCCGTACTTTGGCGGAGCTTTGATACCATGTGATCGCTTCGTTTCCCGAGATTTCCACGTCGCTTTGCGCCAAGTCGACCGAGGCCCAGAAATGCCCGGATTGCTTGCGACATTGTGTGCAATGACAGGCGTTTGGGGCAGGCAAGGCCCCCGCCACGGTGAAACGCACCGCGCCGCACAGGCAGCCGCCCGCGTGGGAAACCGTCATCTTATGCGCCCCTTGAAATGGTTCCGAATTTGCCGGTCTGCATCGCCCAGATAATCGGGATGATGGTCGGCCAGAATGGTTTTGGCTTGTTTTCGCGCCTTGTCGCGAATGTTCAATTCGCCTTTTTCGGTCCATGTTATCGGGGCTTCGCGGTCTGCCAGTGCGGGGTAAAAATAATCCCGTTCCATTGCCGCCATTGTTTGCGGCTCGCCCAGAAAATGCCCCTCGCCCAGCACGGCGGCGCGGATTGCCTCCAGCCCCAGGGTTTCCTCGTTCACTTCAACGCCGCGCAGGGTGCGGTTCACGTGGCCAAGCATTTCATTATCCAAAACAAAAGCCTCAAAACTGGCCCCCAAAAGTGCGGCCATCATGCCCGCACTTTCATAGATCATATTCGCCCCGGACAGGCCTGCGGTTACCGCGGCCAGCGCCTTTTCCGCGCCCATCTGGGCATCAACCGCCTTGGCATCGGCCATTGAGGACGCGATGCCCGACGGCAGGCCCAGCCAATTGGCGATCTGCGCGGCGGCGGCGTTCATCACCGCACTTTCGCCACCCGATCCGGCAAATGCGCCGGTGCGCAGATCGATCACAAAGGGCCAGTTGGAAAAAATCACCGGATGGCCGGGTTTGAACAGATTGACAAGGATCAGACCGGCAAGGGTTTCAGCCAGCGATTGCACCAGAAATCCTGCCAGGGTCGCGGGGGCTGTCGCACCGGATTGTGCGGCGATGATCGAATTGATCGGCACACCGCGGTTGATGCAGGCAACCGTCACCTCGACCGCGTCCTCGCCATAGCGCATTGGCGAAATCACCGGCGAAATATGCGCCTTGCAAAAGGGCCGTTCAGCAAAGCGCCCCTCCCCGCCCAATGCCATATCGAACATGTCAATGATCGGGTCTACATGCGCGGCCAAGGTAAAGGCCGTGCCCACCGGTTTTGTGGTGTTTTTGATCAACGCGTGCGCCGTGTTTAAATCCAGATCAAGAATATCCGGCAGGTCGGTGGCAATGCAACAGCGGGTGAACCAACTGATGTTGGGCAATCTATCCACCAGCCGTGTAAAATCATGCAGATCGCGCAGGGTGGCGGCACGATAGCTGCCGGTATCCAGATCGACCGCCTGCACCGCCGCGCCACCGGTGCCAAAATAGGTGCGATTGCCGCCAACCTGAATATCATGGGCTGGATCACGGCCATAAAAGGTAAATGTTTTGCAGGCGCCAGCGATAATACCCTCAACCATGGCCCGCGGATAAAATAGGCGGCCATCGCGAAAAACCGCGCCTTTTTCAGTGGCTTTATCCACCAGAACCGGTGGGCATTCCCCCATACCCAAATCGGCCAACAAGGTCAGGGCCGCATCATAGATTTGCTTTATCTCGGCCTCGGACAGCGGTTTATAGGCCCCGGAAACCTGTCCGGGGTCGGCGGGGTGAAACACCGGTTTTACCGCGTGACGCAGGGCCAAACGCCCCGCGCGGCCCCCTGATTTTCGGCTGTTTTTGTTCATGTTTCCTGCCCAATATGTTGCTATGCCCAGCCCTGCACGACCGTATGATCAATGCAAGGATTATTCAGACCCGCCCCGAATTCGCCCCGATATGGTGAAACTGATGTTTGGATTTTCTGAACATTCGACCACGACTGCAAACAGTGGTTGACCAAGGCCCTTCAAAAAGAAACAGTCCTTGAAAATTGGGGGAACAACATGCGTACAACAGCCAGAGCAGTGGTCATCGGCGGCGGCATCGCCGGATGTTCCGCGATTTATCACCTGACACGCGAGGGCTGGACCGATGTCATGTTGCTGGAACGTGACGAGCTGACCTCGGGCACCACATGGCATTCCGCGGCACAGGTGACTAATTTTGGCGGCAATCAAACCATGGTTGGGCTGAAAACCCATTCCATCAACCTGTACAATGAATTGGCCAATGATCCGGAATATCCGATAAATTATCACCACGGCGATGGCGGATTGCGTTTGGCATCCGAAGAATGGCACATGGAGGGGTACCGGCATTTCCAATCCATGGCCAAGGGCATGGGTGTTGAATTTGAATTGCTTGATGCCGCCGAGGCGGCACGGCGTCACCCGCTGATCACCACCGATGGCTTGCTGGGCGCGCTGTGGGATCCGATGGATGGCGATATTGACCCGGCGCAATTGTGTCAGGCACTGGCGCGACGCGCCCGCCTTGCCGGCGCCGAAATCAACCGCCACACTTCTGTTACCGCGCTAAAGCAATTGCCTGACGATACATGGGTCGTGACCACCGACAAGGGCGAAATTCACGCCGAACATATCATCAATGCCGGTGGCTATCGGTGTAACGAAATTGGCGCGATGATGGGGGTTACCCATCCTGTGGTATCAATGGAGCATCAGTATTTTCTGACCGAACCGATGCAAGGTGTTATTGACGCCGGGCACCGCATGCCTTTGTTGCGCTGTCCCACGGATGATTTTTACAGCCGTCAGGAAAAACAGGGGCTGCTGGTCGGATTTTATGAACAGGATTGTAAAACTTGGGGATTAGATGGGATTGACCCGAATTTCACCATGGCCCTGTCGCCGGATGATCCTGATCGGGTTTTGCCGGTGTTGGAAAACGTGTTCAAACGCATGCCCGCCCTGATGGAAACCGGCATTCATACCATTGTGAACGGGCCGATCACCTATACGCCCGACGGGTTGCCCTTGGTGGGGCGCATTCCGGGCAAGCGCAATGCCTGGTGCATCACCGGATTGCGTGCCGGTCTTGGCGAGGGTGGCGGGCATGGCTGGCTGTTGGCGCAAGAGATTGTGCATGGGCAGGCGGTCTATGACACTTGGTGCATTGATCCACGGCGGTTTTCAAAACGGGCCGACATCCCCTATACCACGGCCAAAGTGGTGGAAGATTATCAAAACGAGTTTCGCTTTCACCGCCCCCATGAATTTCGCCCCGCTGGCCGCGATTTACGCCCCAGCCCGTTGCACGCGACACATGCGCAAATGGGGGCGGAATTTGGCGTGGTAAATGGCTGGGAACGCCCGCTTTATTTCAACAAAGACCCAAATTTCAAAGCCGATCACAGCTATCATTTTTCCAACATCGATCCCTTGGTCGAGGCCGAGGTTATGCACCTTCATAACCATGTGGGCATCGCCGAGGTGAACGGTTTCAACCGCATTGAAATTGCGGGAACTGGTGCGATGAACTGGCTGGATCGGCTGATATGTGGCCGGGTGCCCACCAAGGATGGCAAGGTCGGCTTGGGGTATTTCCTGACACCCAAGGGCGATGTTCTGGGCGAGGCGACAATGGCGCGCCTGAGCGATGACAAAATCTGGTGGGGCTCGGCGGCGGCGGCAGAAGATCACGATCTGGATTGGTTGCGCGCCCAAAACCCACCCCAAGGCGTGACTCTGCAAAGCAAGGCCGAAAGCCATACAATTTTGTTGTTGGTGGGGCCAAAATCGCGGCAATTGCTGGCCCAAGCCTGCCCGGAACGCTCATGGGAACGTGCTGATTTTCCTTGGCTTTCGGTCACCGAATGCCAGATCAAAGGCATCAATGCCACGGTGATGTCCGTCAGTTTTTCCGGTGAACTGGCCTATGAAATCCACGTCGGCCTTGATCAAAGCGTGGCCCTTTATGAAGCGCTGTCAATGGTTGGTCAGGATTTCAACCTACGCCCGTTCGGGATGATGGCGGTTGAATCCATGCGCATCGAGAAAGGCTATCGCCACTGGAAGGCCGATTTGATCACCGAATTTGATCCGCTGGAATCCGCGCTGGATCGATTTGTCGATCTGCGCAAGGTCGATTCTATCGGCGTCCAGGCCCTTATTGCCAAAAAAGGCGCAAAACGGCGTGAATTTGTTACCATCAAAATCAAGTCAGATTTCGCCCCTGCCCATGCTGGCGATAGCGTTATGGACGGGGACAGGGTGATTGGCACCGTGACCTCTGCCGCCTATGGGCACCGCGTCGGGGAAAATCTGGCCATGGCTTTTGTTGATCCGGAATACGCACAAATTGGCGGCGATTTGACGGTGTGGGTGCAGGGCGAAATGCTGTCCGGTACCGTGGTCAGCCCCTGCCGGTTTGACCCGGAGAACCACAACATGCGCGGCTAGGATCAACTTTATGGTGTCAGACAGGTGATAAATGTATCGGCCACATCGTTCAGCATCGTAATATAAAGATCCGGCCCCTGTTCGATCATTTGCCCCACAACGCGCAGCGTGCCAATTTTGGCAGGCCGCGAGCCGTCGGGCAATATGATCACCTTTTGGGCCATTTCCGCATCCTGCAAGGCGCAAGCCACGGGGGCTTGTTGCAATTTTTCGCCCAAATTTTGCAACCGGCGCACGCTGGGCGCGCTGCCGGATACATCGCGAATTGACGCCAGCGCCGTCAGATCGAAAGCGTGTTCAAAATATTGCGTGCCGTCATGCGCCAGAACGAACGGAACGTGCCGAACCGGGCCAAGGCGATAGGAAATATCCGCCGCGGCAATCCGAATTTTTGTCGCGCTTTCTTCGGCGTTTTGCAGATAAAATTCGCGGTTCGCAGGGCTGATATCCCCAAGGGTTTTTGCAATCTCGAACAACCATTTCACCGCGTTTTGCGGCGCCAGCCAAGCGTGCGGGTCGGTTTGTGACAGGTCTTCGGCCTCATGCACCACTTCGTCATGATCGGCGGGGTTGGCAAAAGCGACGTCTGGGCGAATGGCCATGACTTCGGTCACATCCAACGCCAAAAGCGGCACGGATATGGCGTTTGGCGCAAGGTTTTC
>Ga0316204_10001647_pt1 | contig 57787 bp, 49 predicted proteins | sample 6monrhotite_MG_2_FD_205661 | JGI IMG/M metagenome (GOLD analysis project Ga0316204, IMG submission 205661) | Microbial mat bacterial communities from mineral coupon in-situ incubated in ocean water Damariscotta River, Maine, United States -... | ecosystem: Environmental > Aquatic > Marine >...
CTCAACTTGCTGACCTTCGATAAGGGTCTTGAAACCGTCACCAGAGATTGCACTGAAGTGAGCAAACACATCTGCACCAGATTCCTGTTCTAGAAAACCAAAACCTTTTGCTTCGTTGAACCACTTAACGGTTCCTTTTACTGTATTAGACATAATAATGTACCTGTATTTTTAATAGATTTGTGTCATAAATAATATGACTTGAGTAGCAGTGGAATTTTGACTTTACTTTAAAAACTTCAGGACGGGTATTACGAATAAAACAACGAAATGTAGGATATAAATTGTAGGTTTTCTTTCTTGCTGGGGATGACTATACATAGATTGGGTGTTAATGTCTAGGTTTACTTTAATTGTTTTGTCTATGTCAAGGTGAGCTTTAGTTTAAAGGACGCCTCTTTCATGTAACGCGGTTTGATTTAACTCGTACCTTAATGATTACCGATGATATTGACTCTGAATTTTTGTAGGAGAACCATGCAAATTAGAGCTTATTTAATACTTCTTTTATGTCTGTTTCCGATCTGGGTGCTGAGCTCGGAATCAAACAGTCAAAACATAATAGCGGTTTGCTACGACTACAGTTGTAAGCGAGTGAGCCAAGTAGAGTTAATAGGTACGGAATGGGATAGGATCACTAAATTATTCGACAGAAAGGCTCAAACACCTCAGCAAGAACGTCAAATCATTGCCAAAGCCATCGCTTTGATGGAGCAGCTCACTGGGAAAGTTGTTGGTACTTCGAATGATAAGGCCAAAAACTCAGGCACAGGAGAGCCTGGTCAAATGGACTGTATCGATGAATCTATCAACACGACAGCCTACATTAGACTCTTTGAAAACAGAGGCTGGATTCATTGGCATCAAGTAGAAGATAGAGTGAGGCGTAATCCTTTTTTCTTTGATATCCATTGGACTGCAGTCATTAAGGATAAGCAAAGCAAGCAGCTCTATGCGATTGATTCTTGGTTTAGAGACAATGGCAAAGAGCCTGTTGTTATAAAACTGGAGGATTGGAAGGCTAAGAAAGAAAAGCCCTGATTAGCCATTTTTGCTAGCCCATTCAGGCTTATAGGCCAGTGTGAGGTTGTAGAGTCTACCTTGTGAAGAATAGAGGTTACCCTAGTGTAGAATTGTATTGGTCTGGCCATTCACCCGTATTTTACGTTGAGTGAAACGCTTTGTTTTCGGGTGAGATGGCAGTAACTGATTTGATGCTGTCGAAGAAAAAGTATGGTTAAGTTTAATTAGATTCATCTGTTTATAATTAAAACCCGAGTTCTGATTTTCAACGGTAAAAAAACAAAAGTCAATATTCAAAAACTTCAAAACCTTACTTTTACTAGCATCAAGCTGGTTTACGACGACGTGCCATGAAACCAACTAGGCCAAGCCCACTTAACAGAAGTGCATAAGTAGCGGGTTCGGGAACAGCGCTGACCTGATAGCTAAAATCATCCATAGCAAAGAACCCGTTATTGTTACTTGCTGTCGTAACTTGAATTCTGTCAAAACCAGCCGAGTTATTTATACCTATAAAATCAGCAATTGTTCCATTTGGATTTTGAAAGTTAATGCTCTCTATCAAATTGGCTCCAAGAAAAGCTGAAATTGTAACATCATCACTAGCATTTGTTTCTGAGTAGAAACCAACAAGGTTTTGAACCGAATCAAATGTAGCTGACCAAGTTAAACCGATGTTTTGACCCAGAGAGTAATTCCAGGTCGAAGCAATAGTACTTCCATTAAATAGGTGTGTGTCTCCAGAATTGGTCAAACCTAACAGGCCACTGAAATTGACTCCTGAACCAGAGTACTGGCTATTAATAGCCCCCTCAAGGGGGATATTATTAAAATCTATAACGGACTGAGAGCCAGAAAAATCGCTTAAATTGAGCACGCCTGAATTGGCAGAAGTCGTGATACTTAAAATTGCTGTAAAGATAGCTGTCTTAACCATTTTCATCATAAATTCCTTAGTGAGTTTTTAACGTTTTTATAGCTGTATTAAATGATTGGGTATGCAGACCAGCCATACTCATTAAGTATCTGTGACTTTCCGTGAAGTTTACTTCTTGGCTTTTCCCGGATGATAACTAATATTTTATGGAATATTAAGTTAATGCTTTTTGAGTATGCACTAACTAAGTGTCTATTTATAATAATATTTTTTTATGATCCATAATTAAATCTAGTTTAAAACTTATTAACTCAAACTAATTGTTGTCCAGACAATTTATATAAAATTCTAGGGCGCATGCCAAAGAATAATTGGCATCAGTAAAGAATCAAATTGGCCTGTAAAATCCTTTCTAGAGATAAAAAAGCCGCTAGAACTTTTGTTTTAGCGGATGCGGATTGAGGTCATTCTATTGGATTAACCCCCTCTAAATTACCAGCCTAGAAGGTCTTTCATTTTCTGCTGAAAGCTTTTGTTTTCTTCTGCTGGTTTTTCAGACTTGTTTGACTCAGAACGATCATTGTCTTTGTGAGACTTTTCATAACGGTCTTGGTCGTCGTATTCACGTTTCTGTTTATTATATTCAGAGCTGCGTTTCTCTTTCATTTGATACTTATGTTCCTGTGATTGCTCATAAGTGGGTTTTCCTTTGCCAGCCCATTCAGGCTTGTCGGCCAGTGCGGGTGCTGAATGAATTGTGGCAATGAAACTGGTTGTTATAAGAGTCAATAAAAGTTGTTTTTTCATTGGATGTTATCCTGAAATTAGTAGAAGGAGTTGAGTGTGTAAAACTGCTTAAGTTGCCTGATGAAACCACTTAAAGGACTTAAGTAGAGGCTAATATTGGTTTTAATTCTACACCTAGTATCATCAAAATAATAGACTAAACCAGTTAGGTTATAGAGTCATTTAGGGGTGAGTAAAATTAAAATTGACCAAGCTGAGTATCTGTTATTTGCAACCACCAAACACTAACCCTAGGCATATAAGCTAAGAGTTTTTAAGCAACCTAGAATTCTGAATAGTGAATTGACTATAAAAAATACGACGAGGTGAGTTTTATACTAGAAAAGAAATTCGTTTAATACGTTTTTTTGTGATTAATTCTTATAGAATAGTGGCAATTAAAATGGATGGTGATTTTGCCAAGGTATTTAGGAGTTTTTTGTGATTGAAAGTTATAACGAATTATATGAAGCGGTGACGTCTGCAATCGATAGTTACATGAAGAAAAATGAGTCTTCTGAGATTATTTTTGGCAAGAATGAGAATGAGAGCTGCTTTATTAGCAATAAGCAGAATGGGAATAAACTTGTGTTTATGTTTGCTCGTTATGGTGAAGAGTTTAAGGTAGGCTTTGCGCTGTATGTAACGGATCCTTATGGTGGTATGAGCAGCGGTCCTGAGTGGGTTCAAGACAGCTTTAGCCATTGCTTCACTGAAGAGTTTATTCATATCCTGATAGATGATCATCTTATTAAAGAGTATAAACAGGATTGGTAAAATGTCCTGTTTAAAAGAGTTGAGACCGGGTAGGGTTTGAATCAATGGGGCAGGTTTGATTGATTTTCATTTTGAATTCATTCAATCACAACAGAAAATAAGTTTTCTATTCATTGATGATCTCAAAGATTTTTGTAATCGTGTTTAGGTGATTAATGTCTTTACATACAAAAAAAGCCCGCCAGAAAATTCATTCTGGCGGGCTTTACTCTAGGAGAGAGTGTTGCTACGTTTTGTTACGTTAAATTAAAACGCGGTTGGAACTAATAAATTAACAGTTGAAAAAATGAAAACAAAAACAGATACAGGAACAAATAGCATTTGTTTTAGTCCTAATAATCCAGCCAATGGTCGAGTGTCTTTTTGTTTATTACGTGAAATATTTTTCATGTCTTATATCCTTTAAATTCTTATATTAATTTTTTGTATGGCTAATTATAAGTTAATTTTATAGGTATGTAAAGTTATGATTTTATGACGTTTTTATGTAAGGTTAAGTAATTTGACCGTTTACGGTCAAAGAAGCTCTATTAATCACTCTGTTTTTGAGGTAGCGCGGTTAATTTTGTTTAATTTTAAAACGGGCAAAGACTTTAAGTTTTTAACCTCATCAAAGGCACTATGTAGCTAGGTTTTTGATAGAATGGCCAAAAATTAAAAAAAAGGAATTAAGATGAGTAAAAAAGGTTACCAAATCTCAGGTACAACGGGCATCGATCAAAGTATTGAAAACACGGTTAGCTTTGGCCATTACCAGCGTAACAACGCAGAGCAACAAATTACTGGGCGTGCTGCACATAACTTGCCAATAGATACAGCCAGTGCATCTGAATCAGTGGTTTGTCAGCCAGCGACTAAAAAGCTTGCTGAAGAGCTATTTAATAAGTGGAATGATGCTTTGCAAACAGGTAGTGCTAAAAAAGTGACTGAATTGTATGCTGAAGATGCCGTGTTACTGCCAACAGTATCAAACCTTCCACGTACAACGCCTGCTGAAATTGAAGATTACTTCAATCATTTCTTAGAGAAAAAGCCTTTCGGTATTATTAAACAGCGCAATATTAAGCAAGGTTGTAATAAATTGACTGATGCGGGTGTTTACGATTTTGAAGTGACCTCTAATGGTAAAAAAGAGATCGTTCCAGCGCGTTATACCTTTGTATATGAGTACCGTAATAATGTATGGAAAATTGTTCACCATCATTCTTCGATGATGCCAGAAGTTAAAAAATAACTATGTTTAGCTTATGCATAAAAAAGGCTCCAATTTCGGAGCCTTTTTTATATGCATTTAAGGGCAAGATAAAAACGTTATGCTGGCCAACTCTTTCCGTTCCATTCAGTTTCAAGCCTTTTAAAGGTCTTTCTCTCTATTTCTTTGTAATCCTTTCTCCAGCACCATGACGATTTGTAGTCTGGTGATCATTTCATTTTTAGCCTTAATTTTTTAAGGTTTAGAGCGGGTTGGGTGTGTTTTAGAGTCATCGGCCTGAGTCATTTGTTAGATATATTCACCAACTGATTGTATTGTTTTGCAACTTATATTCGCTGTCTTATCGTTGATTAAAACTTGATAGTACAGATCGATATGCCATCAGAAAAGCAGGGGGGGGTAATAATAATTATGGAGGCGTAGAAAAAAGGAATTTGGGATGATTAACTTATTAGGAGCATAAAAAAGCCCGCTAGAATAAGTGTTCTAGTGGGCTATTTAATGTGGAGGGAATGTAGTTAAAGTAATAATAGTTATCTTCTTTTATAAATATTTATTTATCGAAATTAAATTGTACTTGGAACCATTATGTTTACGCCTGTAAGAATGAGAGCGAAAACGCATACTGGAACAATTAAGAGTTGTTTAAGTGCGAATAATCCAGCTAGTGGTCGTTTGTCTTTTTGCTTATTTCGTGAAAATTTTCTCATGTCATAATTCCTTTTAGGGTGATTAATAAGTTATGTACTTCTATACTAAGTTATTTTCACAATGTTGTAACATTATGATTTTATGACGTTTTGTTTCAGTGTTAACCAGATAAAAGTTTTGTGTTCACCTTCCTTTGTCAGTTAAAAAATTTAAGTTGTTTTAATCTTGTTCAATCAAAGTGGTTACTTTGTATCGATCAATTAAATGCCTTGTTAAATGGTGCTTGTCACAATGATGTTGGCACCAGATACAATGACAGCAAACACGGCCGCCGGAATGACTAATACGTGTTTGATTGCAAATAATCCTGCTAAAGGTCGTTTGTCTTTTTGTTTATTGCGTGAAATTTTTTTCATGTTGTATTCTCCTAATGGATGTTAATTAAAAAGCCTTTATAAGCTTTTCTACACTAGGATAAATAAAATTTATGACAATGTAAAGCTATGATTTTATGACAGTTTTATTGCAGTAAAAACAATATTGATGATTTTAGACAAGAAAAATGCCTTTGAGATAAGTCTATCTAACGTAAAGGAGAGTCTAAAAAAATAGAGTATTTAGATATAAAATTCGGCTTAAACAGAGGTGTTAGTGGCGTTGTTAGGGGCCGATTTTTGAGTAAGGGAACTGAAGGGATAGGTTGCTTTGGTTCTGTTAAAATTTATGGTTTGTTTCGTGTTTAAAAACCACAATAGGCGGTTTTTAAACACTTTAAATGCTAAACGTATTTAGTCATTCATAAACGGGTAATCGGTATAACCCTCTGGGCCAGCGGTGTAAAAGGTGTCAGGGTTGGCTTCATTCAGTTCGGCACCTGCGTTTAAGCGTTCTGGCAAATCAGGGTTGGCCAAGAAGCTTACCCCAAAGGCTACGGCGGCTAAGTCACCTTTAGTAATCGCGGTTTCCGCTTCGGTTCCGTCGTACCCCATATTGCCTATTATGTTACCCTGATAATATTGCTGCGCCACAGGCAGAATATCTTCTTTTTGCACACCAAAAAAGTCGCTGCGCATCACATGCAGGTAAGCCAAATTAAACTCATTGAGTTTTTTACTTAGGTATTTTGTTAAAGCAATAGGGTCGTTATCGCGCATGCTGTTAAAGCTGTTGACGGGTGAGATTCTTACTCCAACCTGTTCGCTACCCCAAACCTCGCAGACCTCAGTTAACACTTCTAGCAGTAAACGAGCACGGTTTTCGATAGAGCCACCATATCGATCGGTGCGTTGATTGCTACCATCGCGTAGAAATTGATCTAATAAATAGCCGTTTGCACCATGTACTTCTACCCCATCAAAACCCGCTAGTTTTGCATTAATAGCCGCTTGTTTAAAACCATTAATAATCGCCGGAATTTCTTCTAAAGTAAGGGCGTGCGGCAGGGTGTAAGGCAATTTACCTTCTGGCGTGTGTACCTCATCTTCAATAGCGATAGCTGTTGGTGCTACGGCTTCTTTACCACCATTAAGGGCGGGATGACAAGCTCGTCCACCGTGCCAAATTTGTAAAACGATTTTGCCACCTTTGGCGTGAACGGCATCCGTGACTTTTTTCCATGCCGTTATTTGTTCGTCTGAATAAATGCCTGGCTCTTTCCAGAAAGCGCTGCAATCGGGCATTGCCATCGTTGCTTCGGCAATAATTAAACCTGCGCTGGCGCGTTGCGCATAATGCTCGACCATTAAGTCGGTGGGGATATGATCTGTCTCTGTTCTGGCTCGTGTTAAAGGCGCCATAATCACGCGGTTTGAAAGAGAAATTCCGCCAAGATTAAGCGGAGATAATAAGTTTGGATAGTGGTTCATAGTCAGTCTCGTCAATGATTAAGGGATTCGCAATGTATTGCTTGCGGGGTTTGATTTAGTTCAGGGTGGTAAGTGATCCTTAGTGTAGTCGGTCTAGGTTAAGATGATAATATCCTAGTTTTTCAATAGAGTGTTTTTAAATGAAAATAATAAAGAGGGGAGGGTTGGTCTGACCGCCTGTTCTGGGATGTGAACTGAGCAGGTAAATTTAGAAGACTGATTGAAAGTAAATGATATTTGTGGGGTAAAGAGAAAGCTATGGATGGATGCTATTGGGTACGGAATCAGTGGAGAAGAGATGATTTTATTTTGCCTCTTTCCCCACGTTTAATCGAGTTGTAGTGGTCTAATCAATAAACACCAAGTATTGCAACTTCCATAAATCAAACAGCAGTTTGATATTACCTTCATTGTCTCCTGCCAGCATAATATCTTCTTGTGTTAAGTAAGATTGATTGGCGAGTTGAGTCATGAATTTTGCACTGGCGCCAAAGTTCTCCCAGATAGCGCCATTGATATAAAGCAGGGTATTGTCTGCAACGTCTGCGTAAGCAAAGCGACAGACAGGGTCTTTGATTAAACCGATCTCTGCCTGTAAAGCGCCCATAAAATCTTCAATATCAGGGGTCTCTTCTTCGGTCAGCGGCTCTGGTAGTTGCTGTGCGGCTACTTGATCTAACTGCGTGGCAAAACGACCAAACCAAGTTTTCATTAGGGTTTTATCTTGCAGCACTGTTTGTAGTAACTGTTGTGCCTGCTCACTGGCCGCATCGGTGATTTCACCTGGGTTTAAGGCCTCTGGCCAAACTGGATCAATATACAAATCTTTAAAACAGCCCATCTCTGAGAGATGATCGCCAAAGCTGTCCCATAGCTCTTGACCACGGTAAGTTCGGTAACCAATCGAGTAAGTCATGCACTCATCGTCTAACGCTACGCCATGGTGTCCCCATTTAGGCGGAATATAGAGAATGTCGCCTTTCTCAAAGACAAAATCGTCTTCAACGGTAAAGGTCTCCATTAGGCGTAGATCCACCCCTTGAATATAGTTGTCTACCGAACAATCTTGAGAGGTGAGTTTCCACTGACGCTGCCCAGCGGCTTGCAGTAAAAATACATCGTAGTGATCAAAGTGCGGGCCAACGTTACCGCCTTTTACCGCATAGCTAATCATAATGTCATCAATGCGCCAGCGTGGTAAAAAGTCAAAGTCATTTAACACATCGGTCACTTCAGGTACCAGACGATCCATACCTTGAATCAGCAGTGTCCAGTTGGTATCTGGTAAGCCTTCATAAGTCTCTTGGGTAAAAGGCCCTTTAAGCAGTTGATAATCTTTTTCACCGTTTTGAACCACAATGCGACTTTCAACTTCTTCCTCTAAAGACAGCCCACCTAATTCTTCAGCGGTAACAGGTGTTTCAAAATCAGGCAGGGCATTACGAATCACCAGTGGCTTCTTCTGCCAAAAGTCACTCAAAAAGGTTTTTAAATCCGTGTCATTAAACTGAATCATTTTTTATTCCTAATGTCTGTTCTACAAACAAAAAACCCACCAGCAAAAGCAAGGTGGGTCTTTTTAAAACGAATGTTTCAGGTCGATAAGAACAGAGTTCTTATCTTCCCTTCAACATGGTAATGGCAAGTTCGATATTTGTCGCTTGTTGAGCGGCATTACCCACATAAGTCGCAGGTGTAAGACCACGAAGGTAGGCTTTCGCATCATCAGGCAGTCCTTCAAGACTATCCACAAAGTTCTGCATAATTTCTTGGTTTACACGCTGACCACGAGTCAGGTCTTTTAGCTTCTCGTACGGCTTTTCAAAACCATTGCGACGCATGACTGTTTGAATCGCTTCGGCTAATACTTCCCAGTTGCTGTTTAGATCATCCGCCATGGCCTGCGCGTTTACTTCTAACTTACTAAGACCTTTCATGGTTGATTGTAGAGAGATTAATGTATGAGCAACCCCTACACCCAAGTTACGTAACACGGTTGAATCCGTCAGATCACGCTGCCATCTTGAGATAGGCAGTTTCATGGCAAGGTGTTCAAAGATGGCGTTGGCCATGCCTAGGTTACCTTCAGAGTTTTCGAAGTCGATAGGGTTAACTTTATGCGGCATAGCAGAAGAACCAATTTCGCCTGCAATGGTTTTTTGCTTGAAGAAACCAACCGAGATATAGCTCCAAACATCACGGTCAAAATCGATCACGATAGTATTGAAACGAGACATAGCATGGAAATATTCAGCCATGTAATCATGTGGTTCAATTTGAGTAGTGTATGGGTTCCAAAGAAGCCCTAAGCCCTGAACAAAGTTTTCAGATAACTCGTACCAGTTCACTTCAGGATAAGCCGCAAGGTGGGCGTTATAGTTACCTGTTGCGCCATTGATTTTACCCATGATTTGCACATTCATTAACTGCTTAGCCTGACGCTGTAAACGGTAAGCGACGTTAGCCCACTCTTTACCTGCGCTGGTTGGAGAAGCTGGCTGACCGTGGGTACGTGCCATCATAGAGATGTCAGCCATCTCAACACTCATCTCAACGATTTTAGCGATTAACTTATCCATCTCAGGAATAATCGCATGCTCACGTGCATCTTTAAGCATTAACGAGTAAGCCAAGTTATTAATGTCTTCAGAAGTACAGGCAAAGTGAACAAACTCGCTGATGGCGTTTAGCTCAGCATTGTCACCAAAGTGTTCTTTAATTAGGTATTCAACCGCTTTCACATCATGGTTAGTGGTGCGCTCAATCTCTTTAACGCGTTGCGCCATCTCGATGGTGAAATCATCCACTAACAACATCAAGTGCTGCTCAGCTTCTGAACTTAGTTTAGGCACTTCAGCAATACCAGGGTGGTTAGCCAACATACGTAACCAAAAAACTTCTACCTTAACCCGGTTTTTGATTAAACCAAATTCACTAAAAATCTCTTTAAGATTATTCAAACGCCCGCCGTAGCGACCGTCAACAGGAGAAATTGCGGTTAGTTCTGTTAGTAACATGAGTGAAGTTCCTTTGCAGTAAAGTGCGGTAAATTTAATGGCGGTTATTATAACTTAAAAGACTGTTTTCGTTGGGGTTTGATATTAAAGAAATTGATTATGTGAGTATTTGTGTGTAGATTACTCGCCAAAGCCATAAAGTAATAGCGTGCATGTAATGTTGCATTTGGTTCTATAGCAAGTCGAGCGTTTTACTAGCCTGTAATCTCATTTCGGCAATGAGATTTCTCTGGAGTACATAAGCAATGAATAATAAAAGAAAATCTATTCAAGTTCTGAAAGTTAAGCAATGGATGGAGAAATGGGGGACAAGAAATGGTCAACCTGACTTCCCAACCCCCCCTAAAGACTTTTTTATTGCTTCAATGTCTCTTTCTGAATTGCGTGTGCTTTCTGGTGTTCATACTAGAGACTTAAAACAAAGAAAGAAAACGGATCCAAATCCTGGTTACCAGAGGGCACATCAAGAAGATCGTTCAGCAAGTATTGCTCGATACATACAGTATGGATATCCTCTTTCGACTGAAAAGAATTTAGATGTTGATGATCATAGCAATTTAATAAACCCTGGCTGGTTGCCAACAGCAATTTTAGTAAATATTATTGGGGAAGGTGAAGGGCGCAATCGTAATGGTTGTTTAGTTAACGTTGAAAATGACTACCTTGTATCTATTGAAGATAAAGATGGCTTTGCATCGTTAAGTTATCCTACCTTTGATAAAGGACGTTCTCCATTTGGAAAAAATAGTCTAGAACCGATTGAGGTAATTGATGGCCAGCATAGATTATTTGCAAGTGATGACTTAAATGGAAAAGATGAAGATTATGAAGTTCCAGTAGTTTTTTTTAATTCTTTAGATCCTAAATGGCAAGCGTACTTGTTTTGGGTTATTAATGTTGAACCAAAAAAGATAAACGCTAGTTTAGCGTTTGATTTATACCCTGATTTAAGAACTCAAGATTGGCTGGAACAAGGTGAAAAACTTAGGGTATATAAAGAACATCGTGCTCAAGAATTAGTTGAAATTCTTTGGCGACATAATGAGAGTCCTTGGAAAGATCGAGTTGAACTTCATGGGAAAAGAGTCGGAGGGCATGTTTCCAATGCAGCTTATATAAGGTCTTTAACAGCTAGTTTTGTCCGTAGAAGACATGAAGGTGATAAGAGAGTTGGTGGTTTGTTTGGCTCAATGGATTCTGGAAATAAGGAACGAGTCCTACCGTGGAGCAGATTACAGCAGGCAGCCTTTTTAATCTTTTTGTGGCAGAAGATTCACGCGGTAGTCAAAAGTAGTAATGCTCAATGGGCTATGGATTGTCGAAAAAATCAGAATCAGGAAGACATGTTTGTTTCGGATTTAGATCGTGCATTTTCGAGTGAATATTCATTGTTGGCAACCGATCAAGGTGTGCGTGCTGTTTTGGTTGTTTTTAATGCGTTATTGATAGTTAATTATGATGAGCTTGCTTTGCATGATTGGGATCATAAAAGGACACCTTCTGAACTTGACGATAGCCTTATTTCCGATGCCCTTTCTGATCTTCACTCTAATAAAACGTTAGAAAAATTTATTATATCAGTCTCAAGAGCACTATTTGACAGCTCACTGGATTGGAGAACAAGTGGTGAACCACATTTGTCAAAAGAACAGAAGTTAAAGCAGTCTGTGTTTAGAGGAAGTTCTGGATATACTGAACTTCAAAAGCAGGCACTTCAAGCGATTCAAGAGTCAGGTGACCATGTCATTGTAAATGCAGCTGAAAACACCCAGCATAGATTAGGGTGGTAAGGACATGTCCTTAACTGACGTTGTTAATAATTCCTGTGAGGTTGAGGTGTCTCAAGTATATGGTGACTTATTTAGTGATGGAAATTTACTCTGTAATGATGATGAAAATAAACCCTTATTATTAGCATCAGAACAAATTGTTCATCTAATGGATGGTTGGAAGTACTTTTCATCGTCATTAAATGCTTTGTTAAATAATTCAGAAAATAATGCAATCCATTTTGCATATTATGGACAGTTACGAGGAGCTTTGTCTTTATTTTCAGGCAAAGGGATAAGGCTTAAATTTAGGGATAGTTTTTATATTGACCAAACTGGAGTTGTTCAGCCATTCCATGGAAATCAAACGCATGACTGTGTATGGAAAATATGGAAACAATGGAAGAATTCTAATAATGCTCAAGAAATAATTGAAACTGGTTTTAAGCTGCAAACTGATTTAACCATGGGAGTTATTAAAAATTCTTTGTCCATGGTAGATCCTGCTTTAACTTTAAATAACTTAGGTTATGATTTTTTTCATCTAAAAAATGATCATGATGAAAGAAATAGAAGGAGTTATCAAGCAGATCAAGCGTGTAAGGAATTTAAATTGCTTGAAAAAGGGGATGTTGATTTTGTTAAAGAGCTTCATGAATTATTGTTGCCATCGATAGAAAGTTCTCTAAAGTTTGATAATTTTTTAGTTAGTTATTTAGTTGATATTGCTGCTGTAGAGTACCAAGAAAATAGCGCTCCAGATAAGACAAAAGATGAAGTTTTAGATACGTTTATTCAAAGATTATCTGATGATACTGGTTTAAGCTGTGAAGTATTAGAAAGTCAGCTGGGTTATCAGGGGTTTAAAGTTTTAGAATATGCGTCCGACGAAAAAACAAACATGAAAAATATTTTATCCAGAACATTATTTATGTTGAGAATAGCAACTTTGAGTGTACAGCGAAATATCGAACAGTATGGAAATCAGAATATTAAAGATTGGTTTCTTAGGTGGCATGAAAGTGTAGGCAATATCGTTCAAAACTCTGAAATTGAACTTGTAGATCTTTCACAGGATTTGTTAGAAGCAATTGATAATCTTAATTTTGATGAAAATGATGAATTACCTGCGGCTTTGTGGAATGCGGAAAATATTAATTTTTCGTACAAATTAACTCGTCCCGATATGATGTTGGCTTGGGGTCTATAGCTTATGAAATATATGGGGCATAAAGGTAAAATGCTACCTTTGTTGAGTGATATTGTGAAAGATAGTGCTTCTAATGCAAAAAGAATTGCGGATCCTTTTTGTGGCTCTGCTGCCGTCTCTTGGTTTTTAGCTGAAAATTTTGATAAAGAAATCTATTCCGGAGATCTTCAAAAGTATGCAACGGTTAGAGCACAGTCTGTAGTAGAAAGGTTAAACCCTATTGATGGTGATATTTTGTTGAAAAATTGGTTTCGCAGAGCTAATAGAATAGTAAACCATGTATCAGAACACTTCCCTAATAGCTTGAACTCGATTAAACCTGAGTTCAATCGAGAATCAGATATCCGTTCAATTGTTTATAATTCACGTAATTTTTGTAGAGATGTTATGCCTGTTGCTTTTCAAGGTATAAATGGCTCATGGCCAATTTCAAAAGCTTATGGTGGATATTATTTTTCTCCATACCAGGCATTAGTCTTTGATGCATTAAGACAAACTTTGCCCAGAGAGTCGAAGAAAAAAGCCTTAGCCCTTTCTGCTTTAATTGATGCAAACAGTCGTGCAGCGGCTTCACCAGGTCATACGGCTCAGCCGTTTCAACCAACTGATTCAGCTTCTAAATATATTGTAGAAGCGTGGAATAGAGAACCTTGGGAACTTGTCAAAACTGCAGTGCAGGATTTAACTGGTCGCACTGCTATGCAAGCTGGAAAAGCAATTAATGGGGGATTTGAAAAAACTATTTCTTTTCTAGAACCTGGGGATTTTGTATTTGCAGATCCACCTTATTCTGCCGTGCATTACAGTCGTTTCTATCATGTTTTGGAAACGATTACTAATGGAAAGGAATTTATTCCAGAAGGTAGAGGGCGCTATCCTCCCATCGAACAAAGACCATCATCTGATTTCAGTAAGAAGACTACTGCGTTCGCTGCAGCAAAAGACTTGATAGATGTCTGTGCGGAAAAGGAACTTGGACTTATTCTTACTTTTCCTACAGGAAAAGCTAGTAATGGTCTTTCGACTGAAGATTTTGTGAAGTATGGAGAAAAACGCTTTTCAACTGTAAAAATCGAAAGATTTGAATCTAGTTTTAGTACTCTAGGTGGAAATAAGGTTATTCGAGATGCCAGAGCAAAAAGTGATGAATCGATAGTAGTTTTTTCGTTTTAATCACTGATAGCTCGTTTTCTTTCCTTCGTGTGGAAATGAGGCGTGTGCAGAGAATGAGTATCTTATTTTTATACTCCTAAATAGCATTCTCAAAAATAACTGGGGTCCTGGGGTCGGAGTAAAATTAAATATTCCTCAAGTTTTCATCATTGATTGAGAAGCCTTTTTACATTGATAGACCTTTAATTTCAGTGATAGGCTTCCCGTTATTTTTTTGTCATTCAACAAAAGAGTAACCAAAAAAATGAACTCTGCTGACACACTCTATTCCACTAAGTTTGTCCGCTGACATTCCTGAACTCGCTGCACTCAAACATAGAGCTTGGCTGAAGCGTAGCGGAGAGACAAGAAACAACAGGAATGTTTAAACGCGCCCTTCACTAAGTGAAATCACGATTGTTTACAGAAGGGGTGATTTTCTACGTTATTCCAGCGTTTACGCTATTCTTTAGTCTTGGGCTTTTTAAAGCTACTAGGCCTGGTCAGTTTAACTTTCTAAGTCTAAGCCAACCACAAACGCTAAAATTCCCCATTGAACGAAAGTGTGCAACGCTCTTAATGAAATGAACGATGGTAAGACCTGAAAACAGCACGCTCTTATGTCAAGTATGGGAGCTAAACCTAGAGAATATGCTAACTTGCATTTTTCAATAATCTAGCTAGACTCATTATCGTCAACCCTTTGATTAAATATGATCATAAATGTTGAGTTTGTAGGCCTTACGTTGCCTGTTTTATTCAAACTGCAAGGAGCTATTCATTGCCTGATTATCAACCGCCATTTACCTTAAATAATGAGATGGTTTCTCTGGTCGCTGAAATCAGTGAAATGGCTGGGCGTTTAACGGTTTTGTGGGAGAATGATAGTGCTTTGCGTTTACGTAGAATAAATCGTATTCGTTCTGTCACGGGTTCTCTGGCAATTGAGGGGAATACGCTGAGTGAGGAGCAGATTACGGCGGTGCTGGATGGTAAGCGAGTGATTGCTCCTGCGCGGGAGATTCAGGAAGCACATAATGCTTTAGCGGCTTATGAGCAGATGGCGTCTTGGTCTGCTTGTAACCCTAATGATTTATTGTCTGCTCATAAACAGTTGATGTTGGGTTTAATTGACAGTGCGGGGGCTTATCGACAAGGGGGAGTGGGTGTGATGGCGGGTGATGAAGTATTGCATATGGCGCCACCTGCGAACCAAATTCATCGTTTAATGTCTGATCTATTTGATTGGCTGAAACACACAGAGGTACATCCTTTGATTGCTAGCTCAGTATTTCATTATGAGTTTGAGTTTATTCACCCGTTTGCTGATGGTAATGGACGCGTTGGGCGTTTATGGCAAACCCTGTTATTAGCGGACTGGTTGCCTATTTTTAGGTTTTTACCTGTAGAAAGTTTAGTACATAAACATCAGAAAGCTTACTATCAAGCTTTGAACGAGAGTACGGTTCAAACGGACAGTGCGCCTTTTATCTTGTTTATGCTTAAAATGATTCGTGATGCGGTGTTATCAGTGAATACCCCCGAAGCAGCCCCTGAAGTCACCCCCGAAGTCGTACGGCTGATAAATATACTGGTTGAAGAGATGTCTTCTCAGCAGTTAATGGCAGTAATGGGTCTTAAAGATGAAAAACATTTTCGTCAGCATTACCGCCAAGCGGCCTTGGAAGCTGGGGTTATCGAAATGACTCTGCCTGACAAACCTCGTAGTAGTAAACAAAGGTATCGATTGACGGAGTTAGGCCGTAAGCTTGCTAAATAGAATGAGCCAGATAATCTAGAAATCCTCTCCACGCCCAGCATGGAAACGAGGCAGGCTATTTAGGGAAGGCCTGAGCAAGTATTCTAAAACTCTATGGTTCTTCAACTTGGCTTATTTAAGCCATGAATCTCTTGCTGTGATTATTCCATTCTCATAATTCATAATGTAGAAGAGGTTGGTTTAAAGCTCATCCTTCGGCTGGTATTCAAGTGCCAGCCCTCATTGTTATGATTTTTTGTGGTACCTCGGAGTACCCTCTCTTGAACAAAGCTTAATTTACCTTGTATCTAAAGATAATTTCAAAATCATGTCTTGATGTCTAAAACTTTGCGTTGCCAGAAATTAAAGAATTTGTTCACGGATTGCTTAAGTAAGTGGGTAAGCTAGTTACTTTCTAGGTATCTATTTAGAAGCGTTTCTAATTCTTGATTTAGCCTTAAAAAAGTAATCTTGCCATATCGAATGCGTATATTGTACACTTAAATAAGCGTAAGGTATTACTTTAAAAAACAATCCTAGTTTCAAGGTCGTTTGTACTGGGTTTGATTTTTCTCAACACCGTACTGGAGTGTGTCAGCAGAGCATTCGAGTTGCGGGAATGTTAAATACAAGGAGAGTATTATGGCTATTTCGAATTATGCCCCAGGACAGGAACTTTCAAGTATCGATTTTCAAAGTATGATTGGTGGGCCCTTGGGTGCGATTGTTGATGCACAGGCTCAGGCAGCACTTTCGACGGTTGACTTTATTAAAGCGGTTGGTTTTACGCCGGATTCGGAGGATGAGACAACAGGTGAAATAACACCAGGTACCCCCGTTTATGTTAGTTTTAAATATCCTAAAATGGTGGCGCCTTATGAAGCGGCTATAAAAGGAAGAATTACCGCGATTGCTGTAACGAGTGGTGGGTCAGGTTATACCGATGGTGCAGCGGTGACTATTTCTGGCGCTGGATCGGATGCTGCGGCCACAGCGACCGTTGACGGTAGTGGTGCAATCACAGCCATTAACGTGACCAATGCGGGGAGCGGTTATGATGGAACAACAACCGTTTCTGTTGCAGGCGGTACGGGGCTGGCGGTAACCGTTACTACGGAAGATAAAGATGCGGTACCTGCTGTGTTTGATGAGATGCAGTTGGAAGTGCCAATTTTAACGATGTTGCCTATTCCGTTTATTAGGGTGGAAGAAGGGGAGATTAATTTCAACGCTAAGATAACGTCGATGGAATACACACGAGTGGGATCGCAGTTTAAAGGTTCTACGAGCTTTGGTTATAATTCGAGAACATCGGGTAGTGCCAGTGGTGGCTCTGGAGTGATCACATCACTTTTTGCTAAATCCAGTGCGAAGGTGAAATACAGTTCGTCGGTTAACTTTAAGGTCAATGCTTCTTATCAAAGAACGAGTCGACAGGGTAGTAAAGTCGATAAGACGTATCAGTTGGGTGTAAAAGTTAAGGTGGCTCAGGATGAAATTCCTGCAGGCATGGAAAAACTACTGGGTATTTTGGAAGATGCGATTGTAGCTCAACCAACCGGAAGTTAAAGATAGATTATTATGAAAACTCGGTTATCGAGTTTTCATAATAAATGCTAACGTAGATAGATACCTAACCCAGATAAATACCGCCGTTTGCGTTGTTTATCTGGGTTAGGTATTTTTAAACCCCAAGGAGATTGTATGCCAACGTTAAAAGATTATTTAGGCTCTCTGGTAAAAGATTTGAACTATGCACGGGTTATTGCCGATGTGGAATCTGCCAATATCGCCAAGATGTATGCTGAAAATGATTTGTTAAAGCATTTTTCCATTCCTAGAATGAAGATAAACGATACCGAATTGACCATTCCTATTTCTATTGATGAACTGGAAATGTCTGTTGAAAAAGATTATCAACCTATTGATAACACGTCATTTTATGCTAGAACCTATGCCGAAATTAAAAATGTATTTAAAGTCTCAAGTTTTAGCAGAGAGATTTCAACGGCTTTAAGAAAGTCGATTTATGTGCAAATTGACAGCTTGGAAAAGTCGATCAAAAGTGGGGCGGATATAAATACCTCTTTGGATGGTTTTAGTGAAACCGTATCTGATATGGCCATCGAAACGATCATTAGCGATAAAAAAGGCCGTGTTGTTTTTAATGAAACGCTTAAAAATAATAATGTGGATGATGAGCAGATCAAAGATGCTCTCGTGATGAATTTGGCAAAACAGCTTAAAGCCGAAATAAAACCAAGAGCGGTGGCGGGCAAAATTGAAAGTGCCAAGGTCACCGTTGAAAGTGATCAACTGAGAGAGAAAAAACCAGAAACGTTGCTTTACATCAAAATGAAGATTACCGAAGAGAGCATGGAGTGGCAGACGATGGAAGATGCCGATGGTAATGTGGTCTCTAAACTAATGGTGGAGTAATCATGAAAAGCTCCTACATAGACACATATGAGGATTTGTTAAAGCAGAGTTTAGTGATTCCAGATTTGGTGACAAAATCAGCCAATAAAGAACTGAGTTTTTTAGAAGATTTAAATCAATGGCTGCTTGATACGGAAGGGGTCATGAAGAAGCATAATATTTCTAAATGTTCCGAGTTGGCGGGTTTGCGCAGCAAAATTATTGCAGCCTCTTACGCGAGCGAGTCAAAAATATCTAAAAAGAAACGCCAGCTTTCTGTGGCGACGTCTATTATTTATGAAGCACAGAGCGCGGTGTTAAGCGTTTTAGAACCTATGGAAAGTCGTTTAGAAGAAGCCAGAAATGCGATACGTCAGTTATTAGGTGTCGCTTATCAGGCAAACATGGCAAATCGGCATCTGGATTTCAATCAGATGATCCAAAGATTGTGGGCTGATTTTTCAGCTCACGAACAATTGAAAGGTGCCATTGCAAACATATTGGTTTTGGTCAATCGATCGGATGCATTGAGACTGTTGGCGGAAGAGATCGATCTATCGATGTTGGATTGATAGAGAATATGCAAAAAGAGCAATCCTTGTAATGGCATATTTTTTAAGCTGATAGGGTGATCATATGCTGAGCACGTTACTTGTTCAGAGCTTTCTTAAGGCTTTAAGGTAACGTGCTTTATTTGATGTCAGTCTTAGCTGACGCCATGGTTTTTTAAGCCGCGTTAGCGTTGTAAGCTAATTTAGAAGATTCGTATAATTTTATTAAACCTTCTACGGCGGATTGATCGTATTCACGTAAGCCGCTTAGTACCATAGTTTTAAAGCCAGATCCTACTTTAACACCTTCATCCAATATATTAAATTCCATGCGAACTAGGCCACGTTTTCCAGTCACTTCTAGGGTGCTATCGGTTAATTCAAGGTTGGGTTGTTTGATGTTGAAATGATCAAATTCAAACGCCATGCTTTCATAAATAACCATTGGACGAGCTGGGTTAATCATGACGTTATGTGCTTGCATTAAGGGTACTAAAATATGTGGAAAGCTGTGTCCAGAAAACGCGACGTAAGCGCGAGAAAACGCTTCTATTAAAGCGATGTCATTGGTCATCTCACCTTGGCGAGAGACATTTAAATAGGCTTTGTCATTAACATCTAAGATTGTAAATTGCTTTTCGCTTGTGTCAGGAAAAATCAGCTCAACACCTTTACCAACCATTCCCGTGTAGTTAAACGACATGCTTTGAGATAAACCTAAACGGGCTAACACTAAGGCAAACAGTAGATCACCTGGTACACAAAAACGTTTTGAATCTGGATTGTGCAAAGGATTAAAGTCATCAGACACTTGTTTGGCAAAGGCACTTCCTTGCTCTGGAGTAATATTAATTAAATGGTCGTTGACGGTATGAAAAGGAGCTAAATACATGGTTTCTCTATAGGGTAATGAAGCAAAGAAGGGAATCATACAGAAGTTGGAGAAAATAGTCATCTATTATGGCTAATAAGGCTATAGATAAGTCGTTGTTTCGCTTGAATAAGCTATCTTAAAATTCGTGATATTAAAGAGGGGAAAAAGCAATGGAACTTTTGGGTCATTTTGCGGATTTTAGTAAAGGGTAGTTGTTTTCAGTTTAGGGCAAGGGGTATGTCATTTACTTTAATAGCTTAATTAAGTATAATTACCCATAACAAGTAGGGTCGCTAGTATTTACTCGTTAGGAGAATGGTTATGAATAGACGAAGAAGCTTAATTTCGGCATTTATTTTTGGTTTGATGTTAATTTTACCATTTCCTGCCATATCTTCACCTGAAGCGGGTGAAACCGTGATTAAACGGGGAATAATCAGTGATGATTACTATGCTGCAGGCGGCAAGATTGATATTGACGCCGATATCATTGGAGACTTAGTTGTCACAGGTGGAGATTTGCTTGTTGGACATCGTATTCAAGGGGATGTGATGGCGGCTGGGGGAGTTATTAATCTAGCTGGTGAGGTTGTGGATGACGTTCGTATTGCGGGTGGAGAGATTAATATTGATGCAACGATTGGTGATGATCTTATTGCAGCAGGAGGTGAGGTCAGAATTTCGTCTAGAGCTTCCACTGGGGGTGAGGCTTGGCTAGCAGGTGGGGATGTTCAAATGGACGGCTCTGTTAGCAAAAGCCTATTTATAGCGGCTGGCAATATTCGTATCTCGGGAAAAATTCAGGGTGATGTGGTGCTTGAAGGTGGTGAGATACAAATCCTAGAAGGCGCTTTTATTGAGGGAGATTTACATTACAAAAGCCCTAATGAGGCGGAGATACATCCTGATGTGAAAATTATCGGTAATGTGATCTATGAACAAGAGGACTGGGGGCATGCCCATAAAGGTTATAGCTTTGTTTTTTCACTGATGTTGGTGACTACGGCCATTGTATTATTTCTGCTCTTTCCGACTTTTACCCAGTCGGCGTCGGCTAGAGTTTCGGCTAATCCATGGAAAAATTTGGGGGTCGGTTTCATTTTACTTATTGTCACGCCTATCGCTGCGATCATACTTATGGGAACGGTATTGGGTTTGTGGGTAGGTCTGAGTATTTTTACATTGTATTTTGTGGCGTTGCTTGTAGGTTTTCTAGTGGCCTGTTTCTTTCTTGGAGATTGGGGGGCAAGGCTCTTACATAAAGATATCACAACAACAGGTCGCAGATTACTTTCGGTAACCCTAGCCATTCTTCTTCTTGGCTTGGTGCAGCTTATCCCTCTAATAGGATGTGTTCTGATCTTTGTGCTGTTGTTGGTAGGTTTGGGGGCTGTAATGTTGCAGCTAAAAAGTGTTTACAGAAGCTCAGATCAACCCTGATTGGTTAAAAAAGCTCTGAACAAGCCCTTTAAAATTCTGTGGGGCTTAGCCAAGTTCCAGCCTTCGTCGTTATGATTTTTTTATGGACTCTGGATACAAGATGAAATGAGCTTTGCTCAAGAGAGGGTGCCTTGGGGCATTATTTGCAAACCATGCCTTGATGGCTAAAACTTGGCGTTGCCAGAAATTAAAGTATTTGTTCAGAGCTTCCTTAATTGAGTAAATAATATCGTTTTGAGGTTGGTGGACATACGTTGCTGCTTAAAATTTATGTAGCCTAATTGAGGCATCTAAAATAATTTTAAACGATATTCGAAAATTTTTTTGGGGCTGTCCTAGATAACTAGTTCAGATTATTCTTAACCCATTGATTCAATTGCTTTAATTATTCCCGTGGGTCACTGTTATTAAAACGCCATTCACACTCTTTTAAAAACAAGTGAAAATGGCTTTTTGGAATGCCATTAAATTTACGCATATGCCGCTTGGCTTGGTTCCACTCTTTTCAGTACCCCCTTGAGGGGTAAAAGTTCTCTATTCCATTGATGTGATTATGCTGGTTAGCAAATAGCTTACTATGGTTAATTCTGCAGTGTTTAAACTCTGATACATCTAGTGCGTTATAGCTACGCCAATAATCTGTATATACAATACTGTCTGGTTTTACTTTTGGCGAATAATGGGCATTAAGTTAAGGTTTCTGTCTTAGCATCAGCTATAACAACGGTATAAACCTTGCCATTACGCTTTAAAAGGCCAAATTCAGGTGTTTTTCCTCCTGCACCACGACCTCGTTTTCCTTTGCGAACCCCACCAAAATAACTTTCATCAGCTTCGACTTCACCTTCCAATAGCTCAAGGTGTGCGCTACGATCATAAATGAGCTGACGTAACCTTTGAAAATAATAATTGGCCGTCGTCTTATTTACATCTACAAGTGCGGCTGCCGTACGTGCTGTTGAGCCCGCAATAAACAGCTCTATTAATTTACTTTGTTTGTAGCAACTTAATCGACTTTTTCTCATGATTCCATCTTAGATAATTTTAGTTATCTAGGACAGCCCCATCTTTTTTTATGCGAAAAAAGTAGAAAGTTATGTGACATTCTATTTCATTTTGTAGGGTTTTCATTCCATAAGATAAAGTGAATTTAACCTGTCTTGCTTTTTTCTCTCAACTTATTTATCAGCGCTAATTAAATTTAGTTATAGCATTATTAAGTCCTTCAAAAAAACACTCTTAAACTAAGTTATTGAAAGTATTAACGAATATTATTGCCGAATAAAATAAATTAGGGCATGACCTTTACTTTTGGAAATTGGTTAAGTATAAATGCTGTAAGAACGTCTATTTTAAGCATGCGGATGCTATAAAGATAATGGACGATGCTGGCTTCTCGCGTGTTCACTTAACTTTTTGCTAAGAAACAATTATAGAATTTTTATCAAGAAATCATCATAGAAAGGAAGGAGATAAAAATGAAAAATCCATTGTCTCGTTGGAAATCACTCATATTCGCGGGGAGTTTATTCGCCGCTGGGTATACACCAATTAACGCGCTGGCTGTAGATGTCAATATTGATTTTGCTACAAACGGCCCTACTGGAAATTTGAATTCCGCTGAATTGCTTGACCTAGTAACAGGGCTTAAAGCGCACGGTTTATACTTAGATGGTTCTTGGAAACCAGCTAACTTATATCGACGAAATCAGACAAATGATCTTGGTTTAGGGGTGTGTAACCCTGTTGAAGCGATCACTTATGGTGGCGACTGCCCTGGTCCTGAATGGGGTGGTGATGTTAATGAACTGGATGATGCTGGTCAGCGTGAGTTGATTGTATTGGAATTGCCACAAGGTTATGAGTGGGTTTCGGTCGGTATTTCTTCTATGGACACCAATGATGGAGCGCCTATTCCTGAGCGTGGTCAACTTTATGCAGATGCAGATGGTATACCAAATTCTAATTTTGCGAATAATGCGGGTGATAGCGTAATCAGCCAATTTGAAGGCGGTATCACGCCCATTACTTTTGATATTGTGATTTCTGAGAGCAATGCCCGTTCTCCTTTCTTAATTCTCGAGCCGTCTGACTGGAGTGGAACCACGGGAAATAATAATGATTATTTAGTGGCTCAGGCAACGGTCCGAGAAGTGACTTATGCACAATTGGGTGATCGTGTTTGGGAAGACCGTAATTATGACGGTATCCAGAACTGCGCGGACACCAATCAAAACGGCATTATTGGCGATGCAGGAGACATGGGCGCGGAGTGTAATGCAGGTATTCCAGATGTAATGGTTAACCTTGGTATGCCCGATGACTTAGGGAGTTGTGTTCCTGTTGGAATCAGTACGACTACAAATGCATTTGGTTTTTACGGGTTTGATAACCTAACGCCAGATAATTATTGCGTTGTCTTTGATAAATCAACGATTTCTCATGATTTTTGTTCGGTTGATGGCGTTTATCTAGGTGAGCCACAATTTACGATACAACATGGCGATGGTAGCGCGATTGATAGTGATGCTAACCCTGCTAATGGTGAAACTTATTCTGTTGCTTTAGCAGCGGGTGAGGTAAATCTTTCAGTGGATGCGGGTTTGTTTTGTCCTGCGAAACTAGGTGACCGAGTTTGGCTCGATCAAGATGGTAATGGTCTACAGGATTCGATGGAACCAGGTGTTTCAGGTGTAACGGTTAATCTACTGGATTGTGGCACTCAAATGGATGGTATTCCACCTCATGACGCGCCAATTATTCGTACAACGGTAACCGATGAAACGGATGGTTTGTACATGTTTGGTGGACAAAATAGTCAACCATTAGCGCCAGGTAATTATGCCGTAAATTTTGTTAAACCTAACGGATTTGAGTTTACGATGCCTTATGCAGGGGATGCTTATATTGATAGTGACGTCAATCAAGGAACGGGAAGTACAACTTGTATGACCTTATCTTCGAAGGAGTTTAATCCAACCAAAGATGCGGGGCTTGTTCCGAAGGCGTGTAGTATTAAGGTAGATAAAACCTGTTTGGTTCCTCCATTATCAACGTCATCATTTGATAAGTGTAAAGGCAAGCTTCAACAGTTTACTGTTAGTTGGCACGGTGACGGACCGATCATTGTGAATGGTTTAGGTAAAACGGATTTGGCTGTTAATGTGGGCGACGAAGTGACTTTCACTGGACCGTTTGCACAAAACGACGTTGAAATCCAGATTGCAGGTTCTGTGACAGGAAAGTCTAAGTTCCATATGTCATGTTCAGATGAGGATTTTAATGACCCAAGTGACTGTGGTAAGTATGCGGGTAATGGAAAAGACAGCAAGAAAGATAAAGACAAGCATCGTAACAAGCATGATGATGACCGTAAAAAAGATCATGACGAACATGATGATCATTATGAATATAAAAAAGATCACGATGAGCACGATGATGATCATTATGAATATAAAAAAGACCACGATGATGATGACCATTACGACCGTAAAAAAGAGTATGACAATCATGATGGCTACCATAATGATGACAGTGAACACTCTGGTTATATCAATAAGTGGAAGTTAGAAGGGTTTGTTGATGCGGAAGGTCAGGTTCTTGACTGCACTATGAATAGTGATGAAAATGGAACTGACTCATGTATGATCAAACTACCAAAGGCTCCGAGTTGTAAAACACTTGGCAAACCTCATAGTTTGACTTTCAAGTATGTTGGAAATGGCTCAGTATCTGATTGCAATAATAATGCGGCATCTTATGCGGATAAAAAATCTCCAAGGTGTAGAGGAAACTTGTCTTCTGGGGAAATCGTTTCGGTTTCAATAAATAGAGGTAGTGTTTCCAAAACAGCCGTTGAGCCTGGTGAAGAATTTACAATCTCTGGATTCAAGTCAAGAACTAAAGTAAAGCTTGAAGGGATGAGTGGTTCAGAAGTTAATAAGTTCCGCACTTCATGTTCTGCGCCTCTTGAGGTTGGAGATGTTTTCGGTAACCTTCAATTGGTAGCATTTGACGGGCAGCGTAGTCCGGTTGACGTAACCTATAATTATAAGGTAACCAATATAGGTGACGTTGATGTGATGAACATTATCGTGAATGACGATATGTTAGATGGTCAAGTGACTGGTAGCCCAGTAATTAACGTTCTTAGTTCAGGTGAAAGCGTGACGCTAACAGAAATTATTCCGGTATACGGTACGGTAACGAACCTAGCAACGGTAACGGCTGAAACGGCGGCATTCGGTATGTGTTCTGCCACAGACTCTGTGACAGTAACGGCTGTTAATGATGGAGGTGCTTGCAATACCTGTTGTAAGGGTTACCACAAGCACAAATGTGATCATAAAGATAAACATGAGCACAAGCACAAATGTGATCATAAAGATAAACATGAGCACAAGCACAAATGTGATCACAAAGATAAACATGATCACAATAAGAAATGTGATTACAAAGATAAACATGATCACAATAAAAAATGTGATTACAAAAATAAACATGATCACAAAAACGATTATGAACACAAATCATGTGAAACTGATTAAGAGCGTCTAAGTGTGATCACATGACCTAAGTCGAAAGGCTGTTATGTGATCGTTAACCGTGATGGTTATTGTTTAAAATTGTTGGGGTTGGTAGGCTTTAAGCTTGCCAACCCTTTTTTATTTTGAAGCTCAGCTGTGCTCAAGTTGTTTGGCTAACTTTGAGGTTTAAAACTCAAAATTAGACTCATTCCAGACCCTGTAAATTAATCAATAAAGCCTCCATCTTTTCAAATGAGGTGCTTGTACGATTTTATACTCAACTATAGTCGAATGAATCTATTGGACCGAATAGTTTTTCTACACATTTAGCTGCTTTTTTTAAACAAGGTTGCTTTCTGTTTTTATAGTGAATTTCAGAACGGATGTATGTATCGTTTAATGTTGCAATTTACGTATTATTATGTAGAATTAAAGGTGGTCAGAGCTAATAATGGGCATCAGCATTATTGGTCTTAAATGCTTGAAATTTTATGAGATTTTTTATACCTGTCGGCTTTATCCGGCTTTGGTAACATAAATAATCTTTTGCCTACCACTCAAGGAGGCCATCTTGAATAACCATTCTATAAAGTCGAAAATCATCTTGTTTTTATTCGTGCTTGTTATTGTAGCCATGGCTTATGTGTGGATGCAGAGCAGACAACCAGAGTTGACTGAAGGTTTTGCATTAGGAAACGGGCGTACCGAAGCAACAGAGGTTGATATTACAACAAAATTTGGAGGTCGGCTTGAGCAGGTTTTAGTCAAAGAGGGGGGAGTGGTTGAGATTGATCAGGAGTTGGCACGATTTGATAGTCAGGAACTGGCGGCTCAGTTGCGCCGTGCTCAGGCAGAAGTTCGCCGTACCGAGCAAGAACGCCATTTCGCTGCAGCCGTGATTGCTCAACGCAAGAGTGAACTCTCTCTTGTTAAGAAAGATATGGAGCGCTCGAAAGGACTTTACGAAAATGACAGCATTTCTCTGGAACAGTTACAGCGTGATGAGACCGCAGTAGAGACCGCTAAGGCGACTTTGGCGGCCGCAAAGGCTCAGTACTCCAATGCTGAGGCGGCTATCGAAGCGGCTATCGCCAACACCGAACTGATTAAAACTCAAATGGATGACAGTACGCTTAGGGCACCGATTAATGGTCGGGTTCTGTATCGTTTGGCAGAACCTGGTGAAGTTTTACCTCGCGGAGGAAAAGTTCTTACGGTATTGGATCCAACAGATATTTATATGACACTCTTTCTGCCTACCAAAGAGGCGGTAAGAGTCGCTATCGGTGCAGAGGCTCGTGTTGTGCTTGAAGGTCTCGATGATATCGTGATTCCTGCTAGGGTTATCTTTGTTGCTCCTCGTGCCCAATTTACACCCAAAGAGGTTGAGACTCGTACTGAGCGTGAGAAGCTGATGTTTCGTATCAAAGTCCAACTCGATTCCAGCTTTCTTAAAGTTCATAATGCACTGGCTAAAACAGGCATTCCTGGTGAGGCTTACATTCGCCTTGATGATAAGCTTTCATGGCCTACGCCACTTCAATCAGAAGAGCTTGCACAATGAACACATATAAGTCTGAGTTATGAATTCGGTAGCAAGGCTTGAAGGGGTTACTCTTCGCTACAAAAAAACGTCTGCGCTCGACGATATTAGCCTAGATATTCCAGCGGGCTGTATGGTTGGTCTGATTGGTCCTGATGGCGTGGGAAAATCCAGTCTTTTGGCTCTACTGGCTGGTGTTCGAAAAATTCAAATTGGCACCGTTCAAGTGCTGGGTTGTGACATGAATCATTCGCTTTCTCGTCGTGCTATTTGCCCCAGTATTGCTTACATGCCCCAAGGTCTGGGGCACAATCTTTATATGACCCTGTCAGTATTCGAGAACATCGATTTCTTTGGTCGCCTATTTGGACAGTCTCGAGAAGAGCGGTCAAGGCGCATTGACGAGCTACTGGAAAGCACAGGACTGACTCCTTTTGCAGATCGCCCGGCGGGGAAGCTTTCAGGCGGCATGAAACAGAAACTGGGGCTATGCTGTGCCTTGATTCATGATCCACAACTTCTGATATTGGATGAACCTACTACTGGGGTTGATCCTTTGTCTCGTCGTCAGTTTTGGGAGCTAATTGAACGGATTCGGCAGCGTCATCAAAGTATGAGTGTGATTGTGGCTACCGCTTATATGGACGAAGCTGAACGCTTTGACTGGTTGGTAGCTATGGATGGTGGAAAGATATTGGCCAGAGGCACCCCCGAGCAGTTGAAGCTCCGTACCGATTCAGACAGTCTGGATAAAGCCTTTATTCAATTGTTACCCGAGCAGAAGCGGCGTGGATATCGAACGCTGACGATACCACCGCGTCAAGTTACTCAGCGGATGACAGCAATAGAGACCAGAGGTCTAAGCCGATCTTTTGGTGACTTTATCGCTGTTGATAAAGTGAGTTTTACGATTGAAGCGGGTGAGATTTTTGGTTTTCTCGGTTCTAATGGCTGCGGTAAGACCACAACTATGAAGATGCTTACTGGATTGTTGCCTAGCACGGCTGGTGAAGCTAAATTATTTGGCCAATCTGTTGATAGTCAGGATATCAATCTGAGAAAACGGGTCGGTTACATGTCCCAATCTTTTTCGCTTTATAGTGAGTTAACAGTTCGCCAAAACCTGATGCTCCATGCGCGTATTTTTCAATTGCCCGAGATGAATATTTCGACTCGTTTGAACGAAGTTATCGATCGTTTCGGATTAAGTGAAGTCATTAATGAATTGGCTGAAAAGTTGCCACTGGGCGTACGCCAAAGGCTCTCACTAGCCGTCGCGATCATTCATAATCCTGATGTTCTGATTCTAGATGAACCCACATCTGGGGTGGATCCGATCGCCCGAGATCAGTTCTGGGAGTTGCTGATAAAGCTGTCACGTGACGATGGCGTGACGATTTTCATCTCCACTCATTTTATGAATGAGGCCGCACGCTGTGATCGCATCTCGTTGATGCATGCTGGTAGAGTACTTGCTCAAGGTAGCCCCTCTGAATTGAATCGAGCGCGTGGAACCGAGAGCTTGGAAGAGACCTTTATTGCTTATCTGGAAGAAGTGCCTGGAAGTCATGATGAGTTGGTCAATTCTGAATTGGCCAAGCCTGAAATAGCGTCCGAGAACAGGAATCAAGGAGTGTTACCAGCCCCGAGAATAAAGGGTAAGCTTATCGAGTTCTCTCGCTCTTGGGCTTACGCCCGTAGAGAGAGTCTGGAAATTATACGTGATCCGATCCGTATTTCCTTTGCACTAATAGGCCCCATTATATTGATGATCGCTTTCGGTTATGGCATTAGCTTTGATCTGGAGGATATTTCCTATTCGGTTCTTGATCAAGATCAAACCCTGGAAAGTCGTAACTATCTGGAGAATTTCTCCAGTTCGCGCTATTTTAAGCAACGAGCCCCAATACGTCATTACAATGATTTGGAAAACGAGTTGCGCAAAGGTAAGCTGGGATTCGTGATTGAAATACCTCCTGGTTTTGCTAAGGATCTGAAGCGTGGCCGCCAGCCAGAAGTGGCCATTTGGCTAGATGGAACTATACCATTTCGTGCCGAAACTTCCCGTAGTTATATTCTTGGTGTACACCAGCAATATCTGGAACGATGGATGCATGGCGAGCCAAGCCAAGGCCAGTCACTTGCATCGTTTACCCTAGAAACTCGCTTTCGTTACAATCAGGACTTTAAAAGCGTTTACGCTATTGTGCCTGGTACTATTATGATGTTACTGATCTGGATACCCGCCATGATGACGGCCGCCGGAATAGTGAGAGAAAAGGAAATGGGTTCCATTACCAACCTGTATGCATCTCCAGTGAGTGGACTGGAATTTCTCATTGGTAAGCAACTTCCTTATGTATTGATCGCTTTGATTAATTTTGCCTGTCTACTATTGCTGGCGGTATTGCTGTTTCAGGTACCCATCAAAGGCAATGTACTTACTTTACTCTTAGGTGGGTTACTGTATGTTATTGCTACGACTTGCCTAGGTCTGATTATGTCTTCGTTTATGAAGACTCAAATCGCAGCGATCTTTGGTACAGCCATTATTACCGCAACGCCCGCGGTTAATTTTTCAGGTTTTTTTGCCCCTGTTGCTTCCCTCACGCCTGGTGCTCAGGTATTCAGTCAAATATTTCCCAGCGGATATTTTCAGCAGATCAGTTTAGGTGTTTTTACCAAAGGTTTGGGATTCGAGGCATTGCAATATAACTTTTGGATGCTGATGTTGTTAATCTTTATCTACTTTCTATTATCCCTCAGTTTGTTAAAAACACAGGAGCGATGACTATGAAACGCAGCCTAACCAATATTTTTCAATTGGGAATAAAAGAGCTGTTCAGTCTGCGCGCTGATCCAGTGATGTTGCTTCTGATTGTTTATATGTTTAGCTTTGCTGTGTTTGAAGAGGCTCAAAACGCCAGTACAGGCGTAGTCAACGCGGCGGTGGCAATTGTTGATGAAGATAACTCCCAGCTTTCAAGGAGAATAGGGAGTGCGCTTTTTCAACCTCGTTTTCAGGACCCTGTCGCTTTACAGATAGAGGAGGTAGACGATGCCATGGAAGCGGGTCGTTATACCTTCGTTATCGATATTCCTCCAAACTTTCAGGCTGACATACAGGCTGGACGCCCAGCTGTTATTCAGCTTATTATCGATGCTACTGCCATGGGTATGGCCAGCGCAGGAGCAGGTTATATCCAGCAGATTATTGCTGAGGAACTCGCTGTTTTTCAGCAAAGGGAGGGGGCAGTACCCACCGTGAATATTATTACCCGCGCCCGCTTTAACGCCAATATGGAACCAACTTGGTATCAGGGTGCCATGTCGCTTACTAACAATATTACGCTGATGGCCATGTTGCTGACTGGCGCCGCTTTAATACGCGAGCGTGAGCACGGTACTATTGAGCATTTGTTGGTCATGCCGTTACGGCCTATTGAGATCATGCTTGCCAAGGTATGGTCCAATGGATTGGTGGTCATTATAGCTGCCAGTCTGTCACTTATTACCATTGTTCAAGGGGCATTGGCAGTGCCCATACTTGGCTCTATACCGCTTTATTTATGCAGTATGGTGATCTACTTATTTTCGGTGACTTCGCTTGGTATTTATTTAGCTACATTGGCTCGTTCCATGCCTCAATTTGGCTTATTGACCATGATCGTGTATGTAATGATGATGTTATTGTCAGGCGGAAATACACCATTGGAAAGCATGCCTGTAGCGTTGCAAACCATTATGCAATTCGTACCTTCAACTCATTTTGTAAGTTCGGCTCAGGCGATTCTTTTTCGGAATGCTGGCTTAGAGATAGTTTGGCCGCAGATTGTCAGTATGACCATAATTGGATTACTGTTTTTTTTAGCGGCATTATTGCGTTTTCGCAAAACTGTTACGTTGTTGCAAGGCTGAAAACGATTCACATCACAAGTTGATAGGAAATGGTGGTATAAACAATGAAAAGATATAAATTGATTGCTATAGAGGTATTATTCTTTTTATGGATGATGCCCATTTCTCAAGCGGCAAAGGTGGTTAATATTGGTATTGTTACTGATGGCCCTGTTGAGCACATCAGCTGGTCACCAGAATTATTTAAAAAGGAACTTTTGGTACTAACTCAGACAGATTTTGACGTGCGCTTTCCAGTTACGAAACAATTTGATGGTGCTTGGTCGGCTGAGCGTATTTCTACCGAATTAAAAAAGCTCCAAAATGATCCAGAGATTGATATGGTGTTAGCTCTGGGTTATGTTTCCAGTGCCATAGCTGCATTAACACATCCTTTGCACAAACCTACTTTTGCTCCGTTTGTAATGGATGCCAATTTGCAGGGGCTACCTAGAAAAGGCGATACCAGTGGAGTAAAAAATCTTAATTATTTGAGTAGCCATGCTGACTTTGTACGAGACTTACAAGTTTTTAAAAGCATCGTAGATAGTAAAAAAATTGCGGTTCTTATTAATAAAGCTAACTATACTGCTCAGCCAGAGTTGATTCGTCGCGCCAAAGAGGTAACCGCTTTAGAAGGTGTTGAGCTCGTTTTTATTCAACAGGAAGTGCAAAACGAGGATTTAGCTATGCGATTGCCGCCAGATGTTGACGGCGTGGTAGTAACAGACCTTGCACGCCTGAATACTGAAGCAACGGATAGGCTTATTAATGCACTGATTGAAAGGAAACTGCCCAGTTATAGCTTATTGGGTTCTGGATTGGTAGAGATGGGGCTACTAATGGCAGAGGCTCCAGCAACTGATTGGCGGCGACTGGCACGTCGAAATGCTTTGAACATGCATTCGGTAATACACGGAGAGCCCGCAGGTCAGCAACCTGTTAGTTTCAAAAGTAAGAGACGAATGACCATCAATATGGCCACAGCACGAGCTATTGGCATATCTCCCCGCTTTGATATTTTGCATGAAGCCTTCTTGTTTCATGAAGAGCCAGAGCCTCAAGGAAAGCCACTCTCTCTAGCGATGGTTGCGCTGGAGGCGGTCGCGGCTAATCTGGATTTACGCTCAGCAGCACTGGGGTTGGAAGTAGGGCAGACTAACGTGGATGAAGCTCGTGCCAAACTGTTGCCCCAACTCAATGCCGCTATTGGCTATGCTCGATTTAATAATGACAGTACTGCGGTGATGGGTGGTGCGGCGGCCGAACAGTCAACCACCGCTTCAATACGCCTAAGTCAGTTGATATATTCTGACTCAATGCGTACCAATGTAGAGATTCAGCGCTATCTTCAAGACAATCGACAGGCTCTGAAGCGTCAACTAGAACTGGATATCATCCATGAGGCTACCACAGCCTATCTCAACGTGCTGAAGGCGCAAACTTTCGTTCTCATCCGTCGTGAAGATATGCATCTCAGTCGTGCCAATCTGGAACTCGCTCGCGATAGGCAGAAAATAGGAGTCGGTAGTTCAGCTGAAGTTTACCGCTGGGAAAGCGAGTTAGCCACCTCCCGACAAGATTTGCTTGGTAGCCAGTCGGAACTCCAAAAAGCCCGTGATGCTGTAAATCGTTTGATAAACCAGCCGTTTAAAGAGCCCTTTATTGCTGAATTGGCCACACTGGAGGATCCTCGCCTAATGGTTAGCCGTAAGAAGCTGTTTGAGTATGTAAATAATGACCGCGCTTTCAGGCTCATGGGGGATTTTATGGTAAAAGAAGGCTTGGCTTCTTCACCTGAATTAACCGGTCTCGAAGCGCTACAGAGAGCCACAAAACGGGAACTAAAACTCCATCAAAGAGCCTATTGGTCGCCAACGGTGACGCTACAGGGAGCCGTGACCAATGTGATGGATGAAACTCGCATAGCTGGTTTAGCCGCTGAAGGAGACACGGATTGGTCAGTGGGCGTTAATGTTTCACTGCCATTATTTGAAGGGGGTGCTCGTGACGCTCGTCTGGTTCGTAGTGGGCAGTCTTTAAATCAACAGAGATCGCAACAAGATGCCGTTCGTGAGCGTATCGAACAGCGTATTCGAGCGACACTACATCAGATACGTGCTTCTTACCCCTCCATTCAACTATCTAAAGAGGGCGCTACTGCGGCAGGCAAAAATTTGGAGCTTGTTACCGACGCTTACTCACGAGGTGCGATTTCCATTCTTGATTTACTGGATGCCCAGAACGCAGCGCTGGTGGCCGAAGAGTCCGCGACCAATGCCATTTTTGATTTTCTCATCGATTTGATGAATTTACAGCGCAGTCTAGGAGGATTTGATTTCTTTCTGGATGAACAGGAATTAGATGATTGGTTGGATCGTTTGCAACATTATATTAATAGAGGCGTTCTTAAAAATACAAAAGTGTCAGGCATACAAGGATGATCAAAAAGAATGGGGTAGATGTTTTAACGGCCATTTTCCATCTGAAAACTGGATTGAAATACATAAACAAACTGGAATGATTGGCTGACAATGGGCGTCATTTAATAACCAGATATAGGATCTAATTCCTAAGTTTCTATCGTTGCGTCGACTGTTGATTGCAATTTGGCTAAACTCAAGACCCGCAGAATTCTAAAGGGTTTATTCAGAGCTTCCTTAAAGGTGGATTTTTAGGTAGGCTCATAAAATAATTGATGCAACTGGTGTTTTGTTGGGGCCTTTATTGTTGCCAGTGGATTAGTGCTAGTTCATTTGGCACATACGCATGCTCATGATATGGGATAACGCGTGCTGTGAAGTCTTTAGCTGGCCGTTTTGCTGAGACGGTTGCACGGTAACAGTAGCCGTTGACTGAACCTGGTATTGGCTCTCCTTGTAGCATGGTAAAGAAGGTCTCATCATCTGATTTTAGCTGTTCTGCGTAAAGCTGAACCTGTATAAATTCTGGTGGAATATCTCCTAGATAGACCTGTGCTTCAAATAGCCAGTTTTCATCGTCTTCTTGATATTTTATGTTCCCCCAGTGTATTTCCTGCCAGTGATGGGTTAGCGTCATTTCCCAGCTTCGCAGTGCTTTCCCAAACTCTTTACCTTGTGCACAGCGGTAACTAACTTCAGTTGCAGATGGGAGGTATAGCTGCTCCACATATTCTTGAATCATGCGGTTGGTACTGAACTGTGGCGTCAGTTGAGCCATGCTGCAGCGCATGCGCGCCACCCAAGAACGCGGAATGCCTGTCGTATCTCGATCATAAAACTGCGGGATTACTTCATTCTCTAGTAGTTGATAGAGTTGTTCTGCCTCTATCGCATCCCATTCTGGTTCAAGATGTTCTTGGCCGTCACCTAATGCCCAGCCTACTTCTGGTGTATAAGCTTCTGCCCACCAGCCATCCAGTTCGGATAGGTTCAACCCGCCATTAACCAGTACTTTCATGCCACTTGTACCGCAAGCTTCCCAAGGACGGCGCGGTGTATTGATCCACACATCTACTCCCTGTACAAGTTCTTGAGCCAGACTGATATCGTAGTCTTCAAGAAAAACCACGCGGGCTCGGACCTCTGGTTGTTGCGCAAACTGTATCCACTCCTTAATAAAGCCTTTTCCTGACTCATCTTCCGGATGAGATTTACCTGCCACGATAATTTGCACAGGTTGCTCCAGATTACATAATAATCGAATTAATCGTTCGGAATCATTCAGTAGTAAGTTTGGGCGTTTATAACTGGCAAAGCGACGAGCAAAACCAAGGGTGAGGATGTTAGGATCTAATACATCTTCAGCCCGCGCAATAGTGTCTGAATCTGCGCCTCGCTGTCCCAATTGGCGGGCAAGTCGTTTGCGTACATACTCCACTAAGTCTGTCCTCTCCTGTCCGCAGAATGTCCATAATTCCTCGTCATCCAGTTTCTCTATGGCGCTGGTCAAGGGCTCTAAGGAACCGAGCCAGCGTTTTTTACCCGCAGCCTGAGTCCACAGTTTATCGGCCCATGGGGAATCCCAAGTAGGTACATGTACACCATTAGTAATGTGGGTAATAGGCACTTCGTTCTGTGGCCATTGAGGATATAGGTCTTGAAAAATGTGTCGACTTACAGCGCCATGAAGCTGACTGACACCATTTGTGATACCGCAGGTTCGCATGGCCAAGTAAGCCATATTGAACTGTTCATTATGATCTTTGCCGTCAATGCGCCCCAGAGCGGCCAAAGCCTCTGGAGAAACGCCCACTCGCTCTGCGTAGATTCGTCCATATTTCAGCAATAGTTCCCAGTCAAAGGTGTCGAATCCAGCAGCCACAGGGGTGTGAGTGGTGAAGATATTTCCTGCTCGGGTGGCCCATAGTGCTTCCCAGAATTCAATATCATATTGCAGCATAAATGATCGCGCCCGCTCAAGAGTAACAAAGGCCGCATGCCCTTCGTTGAGATGGCAGATGTCAATTTCAAGGCCAAGGGCCTCAATTAACCTCCAGCCGCAGATTCCTAAAGTGATCTCTTGTACCAGACGCATCTCTTGGCCACCACCGTAGAGCTTGCTGGTAATACCTCGGTCACTGGGGCTGTTCAGCAGATCGTTGCTGTCGAGAAGATATAGAGTAACTCGGCCAACTTGAGCTTGCCAGACGCGGAAGCGTACGCGTCTACCAGGAAAATCTGCATGGACGCATAACCATTCTCCCGTTCGGGAGCGAACAGGCCGAACAGGCATACTGCTTGGTTCATTATAAGGATAGATGTCTTGCTGCCAGCCACTGGCATCCAGAATTTGGCGAAAATAGCCTTCTTGATACAGAAGACCAACCCCTACGGTTGGAACGCCTAGATCGCTGGAGGCTTTGAGGTAATCGCCAGCCAATATACCTAAGCCTCCAGCATAGAGAGGCAGTGCTTCTCCTAGACCAAACTCCATACTGAAATAGGCAATCCCCTTTAAACTGGAAGTGGCATAATTTTCTCCATACCAAGCTGGTTGCTCAATATAGTTTTTGCGCTTTGTAGCCAATTGGCGCAGCCGCTCTTTGAACTGCGGATTTTGATTAAGTTCCTGCAAGCGTTGGGGGCTTAGATTCTGCATCACTGCAAAAGGGTTTTTTGTTTGACCCCACGACTCAGGATCTATTGCTTTCCACAAAGTATCTCCATCATGGCTCCATGTCCAGCGTAAGTCGGAGGCCAGATCTAAAATTGTATCAACCAGTGGGGTCAGATCTGCAGGTAATTCGTTAGCATAGTGCATCATAAAATGGGGGGTAGTCATATATTCTCCTCAGCGGCCATATCGTTCCTGTTCTAAATCAAGAAACACAATTAGAAAATTGGATACCGTTGCACAAGATCATAAACGGATAACAAATTTATCTGATTTTTCATTCATCTCTGACTCGTGAAAAGGTCCTAATTGAGTACATCAGTCCCCATAAATTAAAGTTGTTTCCAACTGGTTGTGCAGTGCTCTTTGCCTGTTACTATTTATGTTTGACTGAATGGTGAAATTAGGGACTCCAGTTCAGGGATAGCTTGTCTTAATTGATCAAGTGTTATTGGCTCTGCATTCATGTTCAATGCTGATCGATTGTCTCGGCTTAGTATAATCATTGCTACAGGCTCTATTTTTCCGTACAAGAATCGGCTGTTAGGAGCTATTTTGTTATGTTGCATATCGGTAGACTCTATCGAAATAAGTGTAAACCTAGTATCACTGAATATTTTACTGGCACGGAAACGTTGCACTTGACTATCCCTTCTTTCGTGTCTGTTTTACGCCTTGCCAGACGGATGGCGATAGCAGTAGGGCACTGATAAGATAAAGCATTTTCAATGGAACAAATCTTATTGTTCCTTGGCCGTCCAGTTCAAAGGTGGAATCGAGAAAATCTGGTTCTATGTTGATGTTCGCTTCTCTTATGCCAGACAATATTCCAGAAACAGGTCCTACAAAACCCCATAATTGCCCCGTGTCAGCGGGGTCATCTAGGCCAATGCGAAGTTGAATCTTTAGGTTTGTCTTATGAATAGCATGCCAGAAGTCGCGAATAAATTTGATGATTCTCTGGCGTAATTTTTTGTGTTGAAGAGCGGTAAGGAGATTGTTTTTATTAGCGGGTATCTGTTGAATGTTATTAGTTGTCTGTTTTTCCTCTTGCTCAGTCGCTCCTGCTGATTTAACAAGTGGGAATCGTGCAGATACAAATCCCCACGCCCACTGTAATTGAATATTGCCTTGTAGTGATTTCTGCCAAGAGGCGTGAAATGTCAATGTAACTGGAATCGCCAGAAGGGCGATTAACAATAGCAGAGACATCGCCATTACGGTTAGCATGAGCTATTACCTGTTAATCAGAAGTTTTGTTGCATTTTTCAGAAGAGGCTTTGCCAATGGATTCGGCCACTTTTTCCAGTACGGATGTGGTGCCAGATTTAATGGGCTCGATTCGAACACCGTCTTTATTGATAATGATAAGAGCCACTGGCTTTACGCCACCGCCACCTCCAGAACCACCTCCTTGTCCGCTACATTTCTGAGGCTCAGACCCTTGGCCTCCCCCAGCACCAAACCCAAAACCTATATTAACAAGTGGGATAATCGTATTGTCTTCAATGGTAATAGGATCACCTACAACGCTTTTGCTGTTGAGCATACGTTCAAGTTCGTCAACGGTTTTGTCGAACAGTTTTTCGATCTCTTTCATAACAGTCTCCTAGTGAATAATAAATTTACCTGAGCTTTTAAGGGTCTTGTCAGTGTTTACTACAATATAAGTCAGTTTACTTATTAATAGTGTTCAAGTAAAGCTGTGTTTGTAAATTCAGTGCACAGTAAATCAATAGAGATGGCTTAGAGATTACGTCAATTTGGATGCCGGTGATCACTTAATTATTCTTTGATTTATTAAGTTTGAACTGCTTTTTCTTTCGCGAAGATTATTAAATTTAGGGTGTCAATAAAAATATTTGATATTGACGGGCTAAGGATTGACTCTTATTCGCTTTATGGTAAGCTTTTGAGCCTTAATTCAGAGGCCCCTTTAAGGAAATTAAAGGAGCCTAAGTTTGTTATTTATAATAGGTAAATCATGACATCCATGACTCTTTTAAGTTTTAACTTACCCATAGTGGCTTTGCTGCCCTTTGTTGGTGCCATTTTTGCCGCTTGGGCTTCTCAAATCAATCGGGTGGCTTCTGCGTGGGTGGCGGCCGCAGTTACCGTGCTAGCGTTGGCTTTTTTAGCCCCAGCAATGGCCTTGCCATTTGCAGGTGAGACCTTAATTCAAAGTTGGTCATGGATACCGGCCATCGGATTGGAATTTGCATTCCGTTTGGATGGTTTAGCGCTTTTGTTTGCTTTGCTGATTCTAGTGATTGGTCTGTTAGTTATTATTTACGCGCGCTATTACCTGTCTAAGAAAGATTCAATGGGTCGGTTCTTTGCCTATTTATTGATGTTTATGGGCTCAATGCTCGGTATTGTGCTGTCTGAAAACCTAATTCAATTAGTGGTGTTTTGGGAGCTGACATCGCTGACTTCTTTCTTGTTGATTAGTTATTGGCAACATCGAAAAGACGCGCGAGCGGGCGCTCGTATGGCGTTGGTCATTACCGGAGCGGGTGGTTTAGCCCTGTTGGCTGGTGTATTGATTTTAGGGAATGTGGTTGGCAGTTATAACCTAACCGATGTACTCGCTGCTGGGGAATTGATTCGTTCACATGATTTATATGTGCCTATTTTGGTGTTGATTTTGATTGGTGTCTTCACCAAATCGGCACAGTTTCCATTTCATTTTTGGCTTCCACATGCGATGGCGGCACCGACACCTGTTTCGGCTTACCTGCATTCGGCGACCATGGTTAAAGCGGGTATTTTCTTGCTGGCGCGTTTATTCCCCGTTTTATCGGGTACCCCTGAGTGGACATGGTTAGTGGGGGGCGCGGGATTAATTACCTTAATGATTGGTGCTTATACGGCGTTGTTTCAACATGACCTTAAAGGACTGTTGGCTTATTCGACGATCAGTCATTTGGGCTTGATTACCCTCTTATTTGGTTTTGGAACGCACCTAGCCGCAGTGGCTGCTATTTTCCATATTATTAACCATGCGACCTTTAAAGCCTCTTTGTTTATGGTGGCGGGTATTATCGACCATGAAACCGGTACGCGTGATATGCGTAAAATTAATGGCTTACTTAAATACATGCCCCATACGGCCGTATTAGCCATGATTGCGGCGGCGGCCATGGCGGGTGTGCCACTGTTAAATGGTTTCCTAAGTAAAGAGATGTTCTTTGAGCAAGCACTTACGGCTTCTAATGCCTCGGCTTGGTGGTGGGCTGTGCCTATATTGGTGACCTTGGCGGCGGTTTTCTCGGTGGCTTATTCACTGCGTTTTATTCACGATGTGTTTTTTAACGGTGAGCCAATTGATTTACCGAAAACACCACATGAACCACCACGTTTTATGAAGATTCCTGTCGATTTATTGGTGGTGATCTGTTTAGCGGTTGGGATTGTACCGATGTTTACCGTCGCACCCATTTTAGCGGTTGCTGTCGCTGGTACCCTACAAACTACGCCACCAGAATATAGCTTGGCTATTTGGCACGGTTTTAATTTGCCGTTGATGATGAGTGTTATAGCACTGGTCTTAGGGGTAGTGGTTTACTCTTTACGTAAGCATTTATTTGCTTGGCACGATTCGAGTTTTGTTCACTGGGATGCGCGCATCATTTTTAACGCGATTCTAAAAGGGATGGATCAACTTTCTGAAAGTATTACCCGCTCTTTTGATAAAGGTTCACTGCAACATGCCTCAGTCTGGGTCATTGTGACCGCACTCGCGGCTGGTTTAATTGGTTTTATGAGTGTCTCGGCTCCTTTGTTTGGCGACCGTGTCTTGTTGCCAGTTGATGGCGTGAGTGTATTAGCTGCGATTGTCTTGATTATCGCCAGTATTATGACCGTTGTTTTGCATCAAAAACGTTTGGTTTCACTGGTTATGCTTGGCGTTGTTGGGCTGATTGTGGCACTTGTTTTTGTGAAGTTTTCAGCACCAGACTTAGCTCTGACACAGCTTTCCGTTGAAGTGGTGACCATTGTGCTGTTGTTGCTGGCCTTGTACTTTCTACCGCAAGCGACGCCTAAAGAGATTTGTCGTTTCCGTATTAGCCGAGATCTGCTTATTGCGGTTTTATCGGGTGTCGGTGTCATGATCTTAACCATGGCGGTATTGAGTCGTGAGTATGCTCCTATTTCAGAGTATTTCCTTTTAAATGCCGTTTCAGGTGGGGGCGGTACCAATGTTGTCAATATTATCTTAGTTGACTTTAGGGGAACCGATACGCTGGGTGAAATTGCTGTATTGGCGCTAGCAGGTTTGGGTATTTATGCCATGTTACAAGGTATGAAGTTACCTGCGCCAGATAAAGACAGTCGTGGACGATTGTGGAGTAATGATAATCACCCTGAGATTATGCAAACCTTAACGCGTTTATTGCTGCCACTGATGTTATTGATTGCCGTGTATATTTTCTTACGAGGTCATAATTTACCAGGTGGTGGTTTCATTGCGGGCTTAATCGCGGCGGTGGCTTTAATTGTGCAATATTTAGCCAACGGTATCGCTTGGACGAATGAACGTCTTAAGTTTGATATGCACTGGGCGATTGGTTTGGGTCTATTGATTGCCACGGCAACGGGGATGGTGGCGATGGGCTTAGGTTATCCGTTCTTAACATCGGCCTTTACGTATTTAAATTGGCCTGTGGTCGGTAAGTTTGAAGTGGCCAGTGCCATTGCGTTCGACTTAGGTGTCTTCCTGGTTGTCGTGGGCGCGACGGTGATGAGTTTGGTTGAGCTGGGTAAGCTCAGCGATAGCTCGCATCAAGTTAATAAAAATTCAGTTAATAAAGCACCAAAACAGGAGAAACAATAATGGAATGGCTTATTTCTCTAATCATTGGTGTCTTAACGGCAACAGGGGTGTATTTAACATTGCGTGCCCGTACGTTTCCTGTTGTGATGGGATTAACTTTATTGGCTTATGCCGTCAATATCTTCTTGTTCGCAATGGGGCGTCTAACCATTGGTTTGCCAGCCGTCATTGATAAAACGGCTGAATCGATGAATTACAGTGATCCACTGCCACAAGCCTTAGTCTTAACAGCGATTGTAATCGCATTTGGTATGACGGCCTTTTTAATTGTGTTAGCGCTTAAAGCTCGTGGTGAGCTGGGCAATGATCATGTGGATGGTTTGCATTTAGCTAAAGATGAACTGCCGCTAAACAAGACAGAAAATGTGCAGGGCACACAGCTTAATAATGATTTGATAGACGATGAATCCAATATGAAACAGTCAAAACAGACACAATCCGTTCAGCAGGAGGCTAACTAAATGAGTCATTTAACAGCTTGGCCTGTTTTTCTACCCCTAATCGCTGGATTTATTCTATTGCTAGCTCAAATGGGTGGGCTGCGTTTACAGCGTATGATCAGCTTATTGGTGGTCTTTGGTTTGGTGGTATTAAGTTTTACCCTGCTTAAAGAAGCGTCTACTGGCGCACATCAAATCTACTTGTTAGGTAACTGGATTGCACCATTTGGAATTGTGTTGGTTCTTGATCAGTTGTCGGCCTTAATGGTGACCATCACCTCGTTATTGGCTTTAGGTGCTTTGGCGTATGCCGTGGCAACCGACACGGATAAAAAGGGTGCGCATTTTCATGTGCTGTTTCAATTGCAACTGTTTGGTTTAAATGGGGCTTTTTTAACAGGCGACGTATTTAACCTGTTTGTATTCTTTGAAGTATTATTGCTGGCTTCTTATGGCCTACTGTTGCATGGTAGTGGCCGTTTGCGTACCAAGGCGGGTTTGCATTATGTAGTGATTAACCTGATTGGTTCGACACTGTTCTTATTTGCCGTGGGTGCGCTTTACGGTGTGTTAGGTACGCTGAATATGGCGGATATGGCCGCTAAAGTAGCTGTGGCGCCTGCAGATGACCTAGGATTGATTGCCGCGGCTGGTTTATTACTGCTAGTGGTATTTGGTGTTAAGGCCGCGATGTTCCCACTGTATTTGTGGATGCCAAGTGCTTATGCCAATACCTCGGCTCCTGTTGCTGCGCTGTTTGCGATTATGACCAAAGTCGGTATTTATTCTATTATTAGAGTGCACGGAACGGTTTTCAGTGATAATGCAGGGGAGTTGGCCAACTACTACGCGCCTTGGGTATTAGGTTTAGGGTTAGTGACGCTGATGCTAGCGGCGCTTGGTGTGATGGCATCACGTGGTTTGCGTGAACAAATCGCCTACTTAGTGTTAGCTTCTGTGGCAACGCTGTTAATTGGGGTAGGGTTAAATTCACCTGAAGCCTTAAGTGCGACACTCTATTATCTGATCCACTCTACCTTAATCGCCGGAGCGATGTTCTTACTGGCTGATATTATTTTAAAAGGTCGTGGTGTTTACGAAGACCGTTTTGAAAGTGGTACGGCCATGCCTAACGCGATTTTAATTGGTTCGGTGTTTATGTTTGGTGCCATTGCCATGACGGGGATGCCACCACTATCTGGTTTCTTTGGTAAAGTGCTGGTTTTAAGTGCGGCACTTGACCATGTATGGTTTGCTTGGATTTTAGGTGTGGTGTTGTTTGCTGGTTTATTGATGATTCTTTCAATGGCGCGTACAGGTTCTCTGCTGTTTTATAAAACCATACCTGAAGAAGCGTCTGCTAATTCAAGTGGCAGCCAGACAGGGCCATCTTTAAACCGCATGGCTTTAGCCGCTGTGCTGGGTCTGTTTTTAGCCAGCCCTGTTTTGGTCTTATTTGCTCAGCCCATTACGGCTTATACTGAATCTGCGGCTAATCAGCAGTTTAATCCTTCAAACTATATTGAAGCGGTACTGTCAGCACCAGCGATCACGGAGAATAACAAGTGATGAAAAGATTACTGAACAAAATGTTACCCCATCCTATTCTAACCTTAGTGCTATGGGTTATTTGGCTGCTACTTAACAATACAACGGATGCAGGGCATGTTGTATTAGGGTTAATTTTAGCCATTTTAATTCCGTGGATGACCTCAGGTTTTTGGCCAGAAAAGGTGCGCATTCAAGCGCCTTTGACTTTGTTGAAGTTTTTGGTTGTGGTCTTATGGGATATTGTGATCGCCAATTTGTCGGTCGCAAAATTGATTTTAGGCCGTAATGATCAACTGAAACCAGGCTTCTTTTATGTTGATTTAGATATTCAAAGCCCTTTGGGAATCAGCCTTTTGGCAAATACGATCTCATTGACTCCTGGTACCGTGTCATGCGATCTCACTGCAGATCGAACTCGATTACTGGTGCATGCTTTGCATGTTGAAGACATTCCAGGTGAAATTCAGCAAATTAAACAGCGCTATGAAAAGCCGCTAAAAGAGGTATTTGTATCATGTTAGACACCGTTTTACCGATTGCTTTCGCCCTAGTGAGTTTGGCGTTATTACTGAGTTTTATGCGCTTAATTAAAGGCCCAGATCTACCTGATCGAATTTTAGCGCTGGATACGCTTTATATTAATGCGATTGCTTTGCTTATTTTATTGGGGGTTTACTTCGAGAGCGCGTTGTATTTTGAAGCGGCCTTATTGATTGCCGTAATGGGCTTTGTGGGTACGATTGGATTGAGCAAGTATCTTTTACGTGGCGATATCATGGAATAGCGTTGAATTGAACGATGGGTCACCGTTTTAATGGTTAAAGCGGTTTGACTTGAGTTATTTGCATCATAGAGTAATTTTAAAGGAATAATATGCTTGATTGGATTTTATCAGCGTTGATATTAATAGGCGCGTTTTTTACCCTTGTGGGGTCAATAGGTTTATATAAATTACCTGATTTTTTTATGCGATTACACGGGCCAACCAAAGCCACAACGCTAGGCGTGGGGGCTATTTTAATTGCTTCTGCCGTCTACTTTACCTTCAAAACAGACGCAGTCAGTATGCACGAAATTTTGATTACGGTGTTTCTGTTTATCACCGCACCCGTCAGTGCCCATTTAATGGCTAAAGCGGCTATTCATATTAAATTGAAACAAGTGGATGGCACACAGAACGAAATAAAATAAGTGTTCAATTGATCATCTCTTTTTAGAGAAGTTTCTTTTTAAACTTCTCTAAACCATTTTCAGCGCTTTTCCAAAATTTTGTTCATCAAAACTTTTCATCAATACCTCGTTCTCATAGACTTATTTTGACAGTCTAAATCTCACAAAATAAATTCTTATTCCCCCTGTTTTTTTTATTGTCCAATGGCTTTAAATAGTGATTTTAAGCACTTTCACATAACTCATTTATAGCGCATAAAATTAAATTTTCCTAGCCATCTAAATATAGGAAATTAGTCGTGCATATATGTAAAATTACTATGCTAGAATGGCGGTAGAGTTGATTAAAAAGGGTTGGAGTCAATATGTTCGAGAGTGCATTCATAGAGTTCAGTGTGTTACTGGCTGTTTCAGCCATTGTGGGCACAATTGCTGTACAACTTCGCCAACCTTTGATCGTTGCTTTTATTGCGGTGGGCATCATCGTCGGTCCTGCCGTACTGGGTGTGGTATCGCTGAATGCCCAAATTGAATTATTGGCCCATTTAGGCATTGCTGTTCTACTCTTTGTAGTGGGTTTAAAGCTTGACTTGCACATTATTAAGACCATGGGCGTGGTGGCCCTTTTTACTGGGTTAGGGCAGGTTGTGTTCACCTCGGTGTTTGGTTTTTTAATCGCTTTAGCCCTCGGAATGTCACCCATCGCGGCTCTTTATGTTGCCGTTGCCTTAACGTTTTCCAGTACTATTATTATTGTCAAACTACTTTCGGATAAGCGTGAATTAGATGCCTTACATGGTCGAATTGCGATTGGTTTTTTGATTGTTCAAGATATCGTTGTTGTTTTGGCGATGATTGGTTTAACCGCGACAGGTCAAGCGCAAGAAACCACGCATATTGGTTTTGAAGTGTTTATGGTGGTGATTAAAGGTGCGCTTATGCTAGTGGTTGTCGCGCTGCTCATGCGTTATGTCATACCGCGCCTTTTAGACCGTTTGGCGCGTTCTCCTGAGTTACTGATTTTATTTGCTATAGCTTGGGCGATGGTGGGTGCGTCGGCAGGTTATTTATTAGGATTTAGCCAAGAAGTAGGGGCTTTCTTGGCGGGCATCTCTTTGGCCTCCACCCATTATCGAGAGTTAATAGGGGCTCGTTTGGTCAGTCTAAGAGATTTTTTATTACTGTTTTTCTTTATTAGTTTGGGTGCCAGTTTAGAGATGGAAACATTGGGTGCCCAAGTAGGACCTGCGTTGTTGTTTTCTGTCTTTGTCCTAGTGGGCAATCCTTTAATTGTGATGGCGATTATGGGTTATATGGGCTACCGAAAACGCACTGGGTTTTTAGCGGGTTTAACCGTGGCGCAGATTTCTGAATTTTCATTAATTCTGGCGGCACTAGGATTAAGTTTAGGGCATATTGATCAAGAAACGGTTGGTTTAGTCACTTTAGTCGGCTTAATTACCATTTCAGTCTCAACCTATATGATCTTGTATTCTCAGCCCCTATACAAAGTGTTGGCACCTTATTTAGATGTTTTTGAACGTAAGGTCGCTTATCGTGAAGTTGCATTGGATCAACAGTCGGCTAGTCAAGCCACGGATGTCATTATCTTTGGTTTAGGACGTTTTGGAATGGTGATAGCGCAGAGCTTGCAAGAAAAAGGCTTAAAAGTACTCGCCGTCGATTTTAATCCTGACTTGGTGTCTGCAAATGCAAAGCATGGTGTTCCTACCCGTTACGGTGATGCTGAAGACCCTGAGTTTATCGCCAGCCTACCCTTAAGCGAAGCTAAGTGGATCGTCGGTACCACGCGTGATCGTCATGTGAGTATGGGGTTGTTTAAAGCGTTAAAAGCGGATAACTACAAAGGACAAATTGCGTTAGCCGCCACCCATCAACCCGATATAGATAACTTTAAGACGATGGGGGTTGATATTGTCTTAGTGCCTTATCATGACGCCGCTTTAGAGGCGGTAAACCGCATATTGTTAGATAAGCAATGATATAGTGAGTGAACTAGATAAGAATGATACGTTTAGCCAGATTAAAGGAAACTTAAATGACCAGATTAAAGCATTTATTATTGGTCTCTCAGACAGTAGAGAATGAGCAAGCGTTATTTGATTGGACGCTCGAACTAGCCGCAAGGCACCATGCCAAGGTGACCGTATTGCGAGTGTTGCCTGAAGTAGATGTAGGTTTAATGGCTTGGTTCAAAGAGGTTGTTCCCGAAGAGCTGATGGAGAGAGAAACACAGGGTGTATTTCAATCGTTCAAAGACTGGGAGTCGCAGGCAAATCAGGCCGATATTACTTTAGAAACGAAAGTTGAATTTGGTAAGGTGTTTTACCAAGCCATTCTTCAGGTACTAAAAGAGCCTGTTGATCTGATTATTAAACAGACCGACGAAGAGATTAAGGACTTAAGTTCACACATTTTTGGTAGCCATGACCTACACTTATTACGAAAATGCCCTTGTCCTGTTTTGTTGCATAAACAGGGGGCAAACCTGCCTTTTAAAAACGTAATGGCCAGTATTGATATTGATATCGAAGATGAGTCGTTACAAGCGGATGATTTTAATCAAGCTATTTTAGGGCTTTCTGTACAGGTAGCAAAAATGAATCAAGCCAATTTAAAAGTGGTTCATGCTTGGCAAGCCGATGCCGAAAATTTGGTGCATTATTGGAACAGTGATTTATCGGACGCAGATCTATTTGAATTTACTGAAAGTGTACGAAGACAGCATGCCAATGCGCTGGAATATGACATAGAAACCAGTCGTAATGCCTTTCCTAATTTAGAGGTCATTATGCCAAAAGGGCGTGCAGTTGAGGCTATTCCTTTAGTTGTAGAGCAAAATCAAGTGGATCTATTGGTCATGGGAACCTTAGGGCGTAATGGATTGCCTGGCATTATTATTGGCAATACGTCTGAGTCGATTCTTGAAAAAGTAAGCTGTTCCGTTCTGGCGCTTAAACCCAATAATTTTGTGTCGCCCATATCGATTAATTTAAGTCCATAAACTCAAAGGCGGGTCATTAATGACGGCTCGCATAATATCGCTACGCGATACGATGCCGACCAAATGATCGTGTTCATTCACAATCGGAATGCCGTCTAAATGGTATTCCAGCATCACTTTAGCCACTCGGCGAACATCGGAGACAGGATCGGCTGTAATGACCTCGGTTGACATAGCATCCGCAACGGTTTTACCTGACAAATAGTGCACATCTTCCTCGTCAATAGTCATGAATTTTAATAACCCTTTAACGGTTATGATGCCGACAATTTGGTGTTGTAAGTTGAGTACGGGCATTTGATTAAAACTGTGTTTTTGAAAGTAACGATGGGCTTCTTCAATAGAGGCGCTCATCAGAATGGTCACCACAGAATGGCTCATTAACTGGTAAACATGTAAGACAGGCGTGCGATGATTTAGGTCCAACATATCACGATACGCTTGCGCGCCTTTTTGCGAGTGCATTTCAATGTTATCTGTGTCGGTTGCGCCTTGAATCACCAAGGTTTCATCTTGGGCTATGTTCGCATGAAAGGGAACTTTGTTGGCATTGTCGGGCTGATGCACCTTTTGCAACTTTTCTAAATTATCCCGAAAACGCCGACCTTGAATATTGTAAATTGCAAACATAGAAACTCCTAAATAAGGTCTCTATATTAACTGATTAAAACGATCTATTGGTAAAAATACGTGGGTGCTTTGTTACTTAACATTAACGGTTTGGTATGGTGAAATTTGCCGTAAAGTAAGGCTAGGTGACATGCGATACAAGACTGCGTTGAGTCGGTTTGATCTGTTCATAAAGTGCTCTTAAATGACTTCGTCTAAAAAATCGTTATATTCTTTTTATCTAATAACAGAACAGGGTCATTACATTACGTAAGTCTATAAGTGCTGAACGATATCAATATGAATACCCGATGGGTCTTGAATAATGAAATGTATTTGCACCCATTCTTCCTCTTTTAAGGGCATGACGATCGTTAGGTTGAGGCTTTTGGCTTCTAAATAAGCTTGATTAGCCTCTTTCACTTCCAATGAGATCACGTAGCCGTCAGTCGACATTGTGGGATTAAGAAAATCTGGTTGAGAGTGATGGTTTTCTAATAAAAAACCAAGTTGAACACCTGTAGTAGGTAAAGCTAAGTGTAAATAAAAATTGGGGTCATAAAATACCGATTCAAACCCAAAAATGGTTTCGTAAAACGCCTTTACGGATTCAAGAGAGGGGATAACCATTACTGGAAACATCGCTTCAGTGTTTATCATGTTATTTGCTCCTACTGTTTATTGAATATGCAGGAGGAATTATTGAAAATTACAGCTCAGTTGTATTGTACAAAACGGACGTAGTTCTAAATTCAGATGGAGTGAGTCCTGAGAGACGTTTAAACTCACGAATAAAATGCGGTTGATCGTAATAGTGACGTGCCCACTCATTTTTAGCAGACGACGCTATATGTGATTTTCCATTGGATGTATTCATGATTTGCAATGTTTGTTGAAAGCGTAACACTCTTGAAAACTCTTTGGGTGAAAGCCCTAAGTACCTGTGAGTTAATCGACGCAGTTGACGAGAAGATAAGCCGAATTCTGCGCATTGTTTGTTTGAGAGAATCATATTGGAAGCCATATTTTGGTGACAATACTGAATATAGTTTAATAATCTTGAATCAAGCTTAGGTTGCCGTACGTTGTTTAGCAGAGTGATGGTTAATTGCTTACAAAGCGAGTTAAATTGAAATGGTGAAGCAATGGTTTCAGATAGGTTGCTTAAGAGTTGATTGGACACGATCTTAGCAGCGTCTATTTCTTGTTGCTCCTGCCCGTAACTTGTCCATTCACCCAGTGGCGCTGTAATTAAGCTTTGATGCCCTAGTATGCTGAATCGAATTCCAAAATAAGACACTGGCCCTGAGAGCTCGAATAGACTGGCGGTTGAAAAGGGGGTGACGATGAACGCTTCTTCTGGATGATTTCTGTTAATGATTAAATCAACACAGTTATCAGGAATGCTGTGAAAAATAAAATTTCCGCTAGGGACATTTAACTGCCAAAAAGACTGTACCCATTGATTTAATGGAAAGGTAGGGGAATAGCTCAAGTAGGCTTGATGATCTGCTACGTAACCTTGAGAGGGGTGGTAGTTTAAATTTAGAGTCATACCGTATTACTCCCAGAGCCATTATTTACATTTATTTAATTAGGAGACCATGATGCAGAAACTCACAAAGGCTCATAAATATGGCATTTACTTCATTACTTTAAGTCAGTACAAGTGTTCAAGGTATTTTACGGTATGGAGTGGTTATTTTTGTGCTGCGGCAATGGCTCTCAGTTTACTCACCTCTAGATTCGCTTGGTCGGCAAAACTTAAGGAACGGGTTAAACGGGCTGGGGCTGAACGTCCCATGCAGCCGTGTAGAGGATCGCCATTAAAAGCTTCGATGAGACCTTGCATTAAAGCGTTACGGTCATTTTCTGTTTGGGTTAACCAGTCCTGAATATCTAATACATCATTAGCGACGGCCAACATGACCTCGCGATGATTTTTGTTTAATTCCTCAACATTGCCACCGACTTCTAAGCCGGCAATATTGGTGGTTAGAATGTAGAGGTTTTTACGCACCAGTTCATAATTTAACGCTTCTTCTGAGTCTAGGATGTAACTGGGTAAATCTATCGTAGCTAAAGCATTAAAGACTAATTTGGCGTGCTTGCCATAAATAGGTGATGGAATGACCACCTTGCTGTCCATGCCTTTTTTCTTTTCAAACCAAACGGATATAACGGTTGGATCTTCAATATTCGCGGCTAACCAATCGCGTGGTAACAGTTCATTTTGAATCAAAATAAGCTTGTCTTTCCAGACAGCAGGAATGTTTGTCAATACGTTTGCAATATCGGCTTCACCGACGGAAACTAAGACGGCGGTTGGGTTAGGTATTTTCTGTGCAAGCGGGTGAAGTGGCATGAGTCGAGTCACGCCTTGAACAGGGTAGCCAAGTTTTAAAAAACCGCGAGCAAATACACTGCCTAATTCGCCGAGTCCGATAACAATAATAGGATATTTCACTGGATGACCTTCTTTAAAAGAGACTGTTGTATGAGTGAATGCACGATAACATGACTAAAACCTTATCTCGTGCCTCGCTCGTACCAAAGTCTAAGCGTTAATTTTTATATGAATATTTATTTGAATTATTTTACCCTAACAACCGTGTGCAAGTATGCACCAAAATGGAAAAAATAGACCGTTAGGGTGGTGACTTTTCGAGTAGAATAGTCAAGAAATTGAGTGATAGGAATATTAACAATGAATGAGCAAAAAGCAAAGTTTACTTGGCACTATTATGTGATGGCCTTTGGGGCTTTATTGGCCATGTTAGCGGCGACTTTGGGGTCGGTTGGTGGTATTGCATCAGGACTCGCATTGGCTGTGGTCAGTCACTCTAGGTTACCCCTTAAGCTGATGACTCGTTTTGCTTTTATGACGGTCTTTTTGGGTCTCTATGTGTTTTCTTTTCCAGACCCTGATGTGGTTCGTGACATGATGGCAGGAAAGCACCTACCCATGACAAGTCAAATGGAAGCGTCTATGGCAGGGCAAGAGAAAGTGCCCGTTGAGGCATCGGGTTCGGATTCTATATCAGAGTCGTCGCCTCCTGTTTCAGCATCTGAATCTGAACTCGAACCTACTGTTAAGTAATTTGGTGTTCTATGTTTGGTGTGAACATGTTCAGAGCCTCCTTAAATTTACTGGGTGATAATAACCGTTAGGAAAACATTATGGCCTCTAAGGCGTTAGAAGATTATTTAAAAATTATCTATAAACTAGAAAGTGCGCCGCCTTCAGAAAAAGGGGTGCAAACCTCTGCTATTGCCGAAAGGTTATCGATTTCGCAAGCGTCAGTGTCGAACATGCTTAAGAAATTATCGGAAAATCATTATATTGAATATGCCCCTTACTACGGTGTAAAGCTAACGGAATCAGGCCGTAAAATTGCCTTAAATATGGTGCGTAAACACCGTATTTTAGAACAGTATTTGGTTGAGCGACTAGGTTACTCTTGGGATGAAGTGGATGAGGAGGCCGAAGTGTTAGAGCATTCAATCACCGATAAGTTAGCCAATCGTATGTGGGAAGTTTTGGGGCAACCAACGCATGATCCGCATGGTTCGCCCATTCCTACTGCGGACGGTGTTATTATCGAACAGAATTGGCGCGCTTTAAGTGAGATTGAAGTGGGTCAAGCGGTGACTGTAAAGCGTATTAAAAATCGTAGTCCCGATGAGTTGCGCTATTTAGCCTCTATTGGTTTAACCACGGGAGCAGTGGTTAAGGTCAAAGAGAGTTTACCTGCCAATGGGCCTTTAATGGTGCTTATCAATAATCAAACCGCACACGCAATTGATTATCAGTTGGCGCAATTTTTATTAGTAGGTGAACGGTTGGTCGTGGAGTCTTTGAAAGGTGAACGCAATGAATAAAATGCCTAAGAAAGCCACGGGTTTTTACGAAGAGCTACTAGAAGGGCTCGTGACATCGGTAATTTGGATTGATCAAAATGAAGCGATTCAATATATGAATGGGGCTGCGGGTGAGCTTTTTCAGGTCAGTCCTAACCGAATGTACAACCAAAAGTGGCGCTGTTTGTTGCCTGATTTAGTTGAAGATATTCAGCAAGCGACAGAGAAGAAAATTACCATTCATGAATATACGATTACCTTAATTGATTTATATAAAATTCGGGTTAGTTGCACGATTTCTCCGTACGAACTAAAAGGGGAGTCCGGTTGGTTGTTTGAAATTTATAATACGGAGCGCCATAGTCGTATTGTAGAAGAAGATGAGCGCTGGCATCAGTATGAGGCAGGTAATTTATTGGTTAAAACCCTAGCGCATGAAGTGAAAAATCCGTTAGCGGGTATTTTAGGTGCGACTCAATTACTTCAAAAACGCCATCAGCCAGGCGATAGAGATTTGGCATTTTTAGATATTATTTCCAAGGAAGTTTTGCGTTTAACCAACTTAGTCGATCGCATGCTTGGGCCTAAGAATTCAGTTGGAAAAGAACTGCATAATATCCATGAGTTAATTCGCTATGTGTTGCAAATTGTTGAGGGTGAAAAGCCGAATAATGTGTATATTAAATTGGACTATGATCCGAGTATTCCTGAAATATTGATTGATTTTGAAGCGATGGTACAGGCGATATTGAATCTGGTTAAAAATGCCATTCAAGCCATGGAAAAACATGGTGGTATCTTGACGATTAAAACGCGTGTAGAGCACAAGTTTACACTGGGCACGCAAACTTATCCCTTGGTTGCGGTGATTAGTATTATGGATGAAGGGGAAGGCATTCCTGATTCTGTTTTTGATTCTATTTTTTATCCAATGGTGAGTAGTAAAAAAGAGGGGACTGGCCTAGGGCTGCCCGTGTCACAAAATGTATTACGTAAACATGACGGATTGATTGTGGCGGAAAGTAAACCTGGAAATACGGTTTTTAATGTGTATTTACCACTTGAGCAAAAGGAAAAATAAGATGAGCGCAAGCCAAGAAATGAATCCTGTTGTTTGGATTGTAGATGATGATGCTTCTATTCGATGGGTCTTAGAAGCCGCTTTGGAAGACAAACCTTATGATATTAAAGTGTTTGACTCTCCGTTATTGGCTTTAAAAGCGTATGACGAGTTGCCGCCCACTGTGGTGATAAGTGATGTGCGTATGCCTGATATGGATGGTTTAACGTTTATGGAAGCTATCCACGAAAAGGATAAAAAAATTCCTGTCATTATCATGACGGCGCACTCTGATTTAAACACCGCGGTTAAGTCGTTTCAAAGCAAGGCCTTTGAATATTTACCCAAGCCATTTGATATTGATGAAGCAACGGGGTTGGTAGACCGAGCCATCAAACGCCATCTATCGGGTGGCGTATCACGTACCAAAAGAGTAGTTAAATCGGGTAAGCAGCCTTTAAATATTATTGGGGCTGCACCTGCTATGCAGGAAGTTTTTAGAATTTTAGGCCGAGTTTCTCAGTTAGACGTGACCGTTCTAATTAATGGTGAAACGGGTACGGGAAAAGAGTTAGTTGCGCAAGCATTGCATGAATTGAGTCCAAGAGCAGAAGGCCCTTTTGTGGCGTTAAATACCGCTGCGATTCCAAGAGAATTATTGGAGTCAGAACTGTTTGGGCATGAAAAAGGCTCTTTTACAGGAGCGCATTCGCAACGTATAGGTCGTTTTGAAGAGGCGAATGGCGGCACGCTGTTTTTAGATGAAATTGGCGATATGCCCGTTGATTTGCAAACCCGCTTACTGCGTGTTTTAAATGACGGTAGCTTTTATAGGGTAGGTGGTAGAACGCCCGTAACAACAGATGTTCGTATCGTGGCCGCAACCCATCAAAATATGGAACAGCTTGTCAGCGATGGGCATTTTCGTGAAGATTTACTCTATCGATTAAATATCATTCGTATTAAAGTCCCGGCCTTACGAGAACGGCAAGAAGATGTACCACTGTTACTGCGTTTTTATATGGAACTGGAAGCGCGTTCTTTAGGATTAGAAGAAAAAGTATTATGCCCTAAGGTTGAACAATTTTTATCCAGTTTACCGTGGCCAGGAAACGTTCGACAATTAAAGAGTCTGTGCACTTGGCTCACGATTATGGCGCCTGATAAAAAAGTCTATATTGAAGATTTGCCTTTAGAGTTAAAAATGCCTTTAGAGGCGGTTGCCAATGATCAGGCGTCTGATCAATGGGAAGGGCCTTTACGACATTGGGCGGAACTGTTTTTACAGAGTGGCCGAGAAGGCCTGCATACAACGGCTGAGGCGATGTTTGAAAAAGTATTGATTGATGCGGCTTTAAAAGCCAGCAATAATCACCGACAAAAAGCCGCCGTTTTATTAGGCTGGGGACGTAATACGCTGACTCGTAAAATTCAGTCATTAGGTATGGATGACTAAATGAGTAAAGTGGCGTTAAGTCAGCTCGTTATTTAAAAGCACACACAAGGAATCATGAGATGCTTAAGGAACTTTGGCAATATGTGTCTACCTCAACGGAACTCTCCGTTGCAAAAGAGATGGGGTTTTTAAAAGAGTCCATTGCAATGGAGGCAAGAGCAAAGCGCTGTAAACACAATTGGGATGATCATTATCAAAATTGTCAAAAAGCCATTTTAAGTGCTTCCAATCGGTCGGTGCAAAAGCGAACGGTGCTAGTGTTTGGTGCTGGTTCATTACATGATGTTCCTTTGGGTATTTTGTCTGCACAGTTTGAAAAAGTATTGTTGGTTGATTTGGTTTTTTTAAAGTCGGCTCGTCGTTTAGCGAACGAGTTTACTAATGTGGAATTGATCGAACATGATGTGACCGAATCTCTTGAATGGATGCATCAGGGTCAATTACTGGTGCAATCTCCAATGGCTTGGCTAGATGACTCCACCATAGATTTAGTGATCTCTTTAAACTTGATTACGCAATTGCCATTAATCCCTGTTCGATGGTTAATGGAGCATTTTGAGGTCTCGGAGGCCGAAGGGGATGTGATCGGTAAGCAATTAATTTTTGCCCATTTGCATTATCTGCAGAGCTTTAATGGTGAAGTTTGTTTAATTGCTGATCGTCTTGGCATTGAGTTTGATGAAACGGCTCAAGAAATTGATCGTTTTGATCCGTGGTGGGATATTGAATCACCTAAGTCGGCCATTTCTTGGGAATGGGAGTTGGTGCCGTTAGGGGAGGTTAGTGATAAGAAAGGTCAAAGAAACCAAGTAGGAGTCTCTTTTCTGTAAGACAAACAGCGGATAGAAAGAGCAAAAAAAAGCCGTCAACGATTGTTTCGTTGACGGCTTTTTTAAAATGAGCGTTTGCTTAAAGCGCTTCAGGTCCTGTCTCACCTGTACGGATACGAATAGTCTGTTCTACATTGGTCACAAAGATTTTACCATCACCAATTTTACCCGTTTGAGCAGCATTGATAATTGCTTCAGAAGCCGATTCAACCACTTCAGCCGATACGGCGATTTCAATTTTTAACTTAGGCAAGAAATCAACAACGTATTCTGCTCCGCGGTACATTTCAGTATGCCCTTTTTGACGACCGTAACCTTTTACTTCCGTTACAGTCATTCCGTGAATACCAATTTCGTGTAGCGCATCGCGAACGTCATCTAGTTTAAAAGGTTTTATGATCGCTGTAATTAATTTCATCTGAATTCCTTAATACTTAATTTAGAGTTTTGAACTTCGTTACTACTTATTAGCTATGTGTTTGATCAGGTTGTTCTGATTCTGTGCTTTCTGTTGGAGAGGGATCCTCTTCAGAAACATCAGGAGAAGAATCAGAAGCATTTGGATAATTTGCTAGATGCTGACCCATTTGAATTGGAGTATTGCTTGTGATTTGACCTAATTCAGGGAGTTGACCTTCTGGCGTTAATAATACCACGGTTGACCCCATATTAAAGCGTCCAATTTCGTCGGCTTTATTAAAAGTTAGGTTAGCGTCAGTATAGTCCCAGTGTTTAATGATGGGTTCATATTCAGGGGTGATTTTTCCTTCCCATACCGTTTGCATGCTGCCGACAAAAATAGCCCCGACCATAATAAGACAAAAAGGGCCGTGGTCGTTTTCAAAGCGAATGACTAAGCGCTCATTACGGGCAAATAAACCTTCTACATTTCTGACCGTTGCAGGATTGACGGCAAATAGATCTCCAGGTATATAAGTCATGGAAAGCAGCTTTCCTTCTGCTGGCATGTGAATGCGGTGGTAGTCTTTCGGTGAAAGATAGATGACCGCGGCATCACCATTTTCAAAGGTTTTGGCGTAAGTGATGTCTCCACCGACTAAGGCTTCCACGGTATAGGGATGGCATTTTGCTTGAATGATTTGATTGCCATCGATGTGAGTAGACTGGCTAATTAAACCATCAACAGGGCTCACCCAGCAATACTCTCTTTCATCGATTGGGCGCGCTTCAGGTTTTAAAGCGCGGGTAAAAAAGGCGTTAAAATGCGGATAGTTATTAATATCTTCATCGGCTGCTTCACTGATATTGATGCCATAAACTTTGGTGAGCAGTTTGATTACTCCGTTTTTAATCCAAGGAGTTTCTACCTGCATAAACCAATGCATCATCGAGGACAACAGGTGTTTTGGTATGAAATACTGCGGGGTGACTTTAAGAAAGTCCGTAAATTTGATCATTTTGAAGGTTTACCGATGCGTTTAGCGCATTATTAATTGATTATAATACGGTGATTTTAATGTATAATTCGCGCAATTAATAGAATTCTGTAAGGAAAATATAATGTCCGAAATTAAAAAAGTCGTTCTTGCTTACTCTGGTGGTTTAGATACTTCCATTATCGCTAAATGGTTACAAGATGAATACAACTGTGAAGTGGTAACCTTTACCGCAGATATTGGGCAAGGTGAGGAAGTAGAACCAGCCCGCGCTAAAGCGGAAGCGATGGGCATTAAAGAAATTTACATTGAAGACCTTCGTGAAGAGTTTGCGCGTGATTTTGTATTCCCAATGATGCGTGCTAATGCCATCTATGAAGGTGAGTACCTTTTAGGAACTTCTATTGCACGTCCATTAATCTCTAAGCGTTTAGTCGAGATTGCTCAGGAGACGGGGGCAGATGCTATCTCTCATGGTGCAACAGGTAAAGGAAACGATCAGGTTCGTTTTGAGTTAAACGCTTATGCATTAATGCCAGATGTACACGTAATTGCTCCTTGGCGTGAGTGGGACTTACTGTCTCGTGAAAAGCTAATGGCTTATGCAGAAGAGCATGGCATTAAAGTTGAGAAGAAGAAAGGTCAAAAGTCTCCTTACTCAATGGATGCGAACTTACTTCACATCTCTTATGAAGGTGGCATTATTGAAGATCCTGCCAATGAGCCAGAAGAAGATATGTGGTTATGGTCAGTTTCTCCAGAGAATGCACCTGACGAAGCGACTTATTTAGATATCTCTTTTGAAAAGGGTGACATTGTTGCCATCAATGGGGATGCTATGTCTCCTGCAACCGTGATGGAGTACTTAAACAAAATCGGTGGTGCTAACGGAATTGGTCGTGCCGATATTGTTGAAAACCGTTTTGTAGGTATGAAAGCTCGTGGTTGTTATGAAACACCAGCGGGTACAGTGATGCTTAAAGCTCACCGTGCAATGGAGTCACTGACTTTAGACCGTAATGCAGCACACCTTAAAGATGAATTAATGCCTAAGTATGCTGAGATGATCTATAACGGTTTCTGGTTTGCACCAGAGCGTGAAATGT
>Ga0316204_10001648_pt1 | contig 57726 bp, 43 predicted proteins | sample 6monrhotite_MG_2_FD_205661 | JGI IMG/M metagenome (GOLD analysis project Ga0316204, IMG submission 205661) | Microbial mat bacterial communities from mineral coupon in-situ incubated in ocean water Damariscotta River, Maine, United States -... | ecosystem: Environmental > Aquatic > Marine >...
GCTGTTGAAAGATAACGCTCACCTGAATCTGGCAAAACAACCACAATCATTTTCCCTTTATGCTGCTCCTGCTGAGAAACACGCATCGCAGCGGCTACCGCCGCGCCACTCGAAATCCCCGCAAGAATTCCTTCCTCCTCCATCAGCCGATGCGCATACTCCATTGCCTCATCATCACTGACTAGCTCTGCTTGATCCACCATATCAAGATCAAGATTTTCGGGTATAAAACCAGCGCCAATACCCTGTATTTTATGCGGCGCATGACTAGGTTCCACACCATCCAATGCACATTTAATCTGCGGTGACGAGGCGGGCTCAACAGCAACCGAGGTGATCTGCTTACCTTTTTCTTTCTTAATATAACGCGATATACCTGTTATCGTACCACCTGTACCAACACCACAAACAAGCACGTCGACTTCACCATCCGTATCATCCCAAACTTCCGGCCCAGTGGTCTTTTCATGAATGGCTGGATTAGCCGGATTATCAAACTGACTGGGAACAAAATGATTAGCGGGGTATTCAGCAACAATCTCTTCTGCCTTTGCCAACGCACCCTTCATACCCAAAGCACCATCGGACAACACAATCTTTGCTCCCAATGCCACCATTAACTTGCGACGTTCAAGGCTCATTGTATGCGGCATAACAAGCGTAATAGAATAACCTCTTGATGCTGCGACAAATGCCAAAGCAATACCCGTATTACCACTCGTGGCTTCAACAATCGTCATCCCCGGCTTAAGCTTACCTTCTTTCTCAGCCTCCCATATCATATTCGCACCAATACGACATTTAACTGAATTAGCCGGATTGCGACTCTCTACTTTTGCGTAGATATTCCCATCAGAAATTTTGCTCAACCTCACTAGAGGTGTATTCCCAATACTAAGGCTATTATCTTCATATATTTTTGGCATTTTTCTTCCTAATACTAATAATCAAGACATGTTAAACACAATATTTTACGAAAAATACAATCAACCCAATCTTTAGTAAACAGAACGATCACATCAAGATCACAATAATAATACTCCAGATTTAAAAAATCTGCTCTAAAAAACCTCAACCCTATTACCAACGTGGTTTTATATACGAAGATCAATACAGATATCAGACAAATACGCGGACATAACTGTGCATTTATGGTGTTAAATGAAAGAAAAAAATAACAGTATAAATAAAATACCGAGGATGGCTCAAACATCACCCCCGGTATTATCTAAGGACTATATCCTACTAATGGTCACAATCATTCCAGGGTTATCAAAACGATGCGACTGATTTAACACAGAAGAACTTAACCCATCATCAACCGTGACGACACCGCCATGACCACGCACGAAATCAGATGCATCACTTCGATTTGCATTAAAACCTTCACCACCATCTGCAGGACCCGGCATGGTCCCAGCTGACTCGCTATCAAGCTCAGTGCCTGCATCATAGACTTTAGCATTCAACGTCATTGATTCACCCACAGCTAAATCCGATACGTCTACTGAAGCAAGACCCGCAAACGCATCATTCGTATTCACTAACATCGTCGCAATGGTTAACTCAGTTTGTGCTGATGTACCCGTTGCAATGTTAATTGTCTCACTTCCGCCAGGACCAATCGCTCCTGCCCCCGATACTGACATAGCATTAATTCCCGACACAGACAGCAATTGAGTATTTGCGCCGCCCTCAGCTAACTGCTCAAGCGCAGTCGAAGCTGCACTGCCAACTGACCAAGCTGAATAACTGGAATCATGTGAAATTAGCGCGACAGGCGATAAAGGCTGATTATTAGTCGCATTAGTCACGGTTACATTGAAACTGGCCGGAGTCGAATCGCTATCGCAGCCAACTAACATCACACTCGCCAACAAACCCGCACACCCTAAATACCATCTATTTTTAGATCGATGATTCATGACAAGACCTCCTAGTTAACAACCACGGTGACACGTGCTACCGGATTCAACCAACGATGCACCGTGTTATTTAAATCACTATTACCGCCAGTGCTGTTGCTATCGCCTATGGCGCCACGGTGAACATGCACTGCGGTATTTTGATCTGCACCCGCAACCCCACCAGACCCGCCAGAGCCAGCCATACCACCAGGATCTGCAGGAATGCCGGACACACCAGGCGTACCACCACCCGTTATCAATTCATCATTCGCCTCAGTGCCCGCATCATAGGCATTCAAATAGAAAACGTAAGTCCCCTCAGCAGTGGGAATATCAACCGAATCGAGCCCTAGAAAAGCATCATTAGTAGGCAATAACATTGATACGACCGACAGCTTTGTATTAGCAGATGCACCATCTGTATTCAATGCAACCGTCGCACTAGACCCTGCCATGAGTACCGCACCCGAATTATCATGCGTTGCAGAAATTCCATCCAGATCTGATTGCAATCCCGTTAGTGAGCCACCTTCCGCCATCGCTTGAAGGCTCGATGATGCAGCTGCACCCACATCATAAAGATTACCGCTTGAAGTATGTGCGGCAACCAGCACTGGCGTGAATGCCATACCATGCGTAAGATTTGTAATTGTAACTGAAAGGTCCTGCGCCGATACCTGAGCAGAACCCAGGGCAGAACCCAAAGAGGCCGCAAGAAGCGCCGTAGTTGCAAGTAATTTCATATTTTATCTCCCTCTATTAGTCGTATTTGACAGCACCACGATGCAAGGGAAACAAAACATTGTTATCACGAGTTTATAACATTTTTATAACGGCCGATTAATACCGGCATAGCAGGTAAATGTGAGCCTAACAAAAGCAATATAAAACAATAGAAGCTTGACTGCTTCTGCTAGACTTATTCACAAAAAAGTTTTTCGGAGAAAAGCACCGCATGTTTAAAATCTATCATCCAGCCTATCTGTTAGCCCTGCTGCTATGCGTCACACCTCTGTTTTCGTACGCGGATGAATCCACTGCATCACGCTATTATGAAAATGCCGTTGTTCTTAAAGATAAGGGTGATTTAAAAGCTGTCATCATTGAGTTAAAAAATGCGCTACAAGAAAACCCAAATTTCCTTGCCGCACGCATTTTGCTTGGGAAAACATATATTCTTCTCGAACAGGGTGCGGACGCAGAAAAACAATTGACTGACGCAAATAAATTAGGAGCCGACCTCTCAGTCACCCTGATACCTCTGGCTCAGGCTTACCTACTCCAAGAAAAGCACCAATTGATAATCGATAACATTGACCCAAAAGGTCAATCGCGCACTACCCAATCCGAACTGCTTGCCTATCGTGGACATGCCTACCTTGCACTGCGTGATACTACCAAAGCAACAAACGCTTTTGCTGAATCAGAACGTCTAAACCCAGACAGTGATCGCGCATTCACCGGACAAGCCATCGTTTTGCTACACAAAGGAAAACTTGAAGCTGCCGCCAAAAGCGCTGAACAAGCCACAAAATTAAATCCAGATAGCTACGAAGCCTGGAATGCCAAAGCGTCGATCAGCCACGCGCAAGGGAAATTGAACATTGCCACTAAAGAATACGAACGTAGCCTTTCTTTAAAACCACAACATATTGATACAAGAATTGCTCGTATCGGAATATATATAGACCAAAAGGAATATCAAAAAGCTTCGGCTGACATTGCCTATCTGCGCACTGAATTTCCAATGGACCCTCAATCCGCATACCTGCTTGGTGTACTGCATGAAAAACAGGGAGCCTTTGAGGAGTCAGAAAAAGCTATCATCCAGGCAGCTAATATATTAGATGCATACAAAGACTCATACGTAGAAAAAACCGAAAAAATGCTCATGCTCGCAAGTCTCATCAACTATGATCTGAGACGCTTTGAAAAAGCAAAATATTATTTAAGAAAATATATTCAGCAATTCCCTGATCGACCCAGCGCCAGAAAGTTAATGGGCTCCATTCTCATCCAGCAGGGAAAATTTAACCATGCTATTGCCACCCTTAAGCCTGCGCTAAACTACATCCCTAAAGACATGAATCTTCTCTCCATGCTGGGCACAGCCTATATGAACAGTGGCCAACATAACCGTGCCAATATCATCCTGAAAGATGCCGTAACGCTCAGCAAAGGCAATGCTAAAATGCGCACAAAACTAGCCATAAACCATCTAAAGTCTGGCAATCAAAAATTGGCCACCCAACAATTAACAACTATTTTCGAAGAAAATAACCGGCAAGTAAATGCTGGTATTGCTCTGGCACAAGCATATATAAAAACAGGTGATTTCAACAACGCACTTCGCATTGCAGAGAAATTAGTACTCATAGAGCCCGCGAGCACGCCTATTTTAAATCTTCTCGGCAGCATTCAGGTAAGAAATGGCGCTCACCAACGAGCAAGAGCCACGTTCAACAAAGCATTGCAACTCCAGCCTGAACTGGTACAAACCCAACTCAATCTCGGCAAACTGGATATTCTAGAAAACAAACCAAATCAAGCACGACAACGCTACATGCAAATTCTGAAAAAAAATGATGACAACATAGCCGCCATGTATGAAATGGCACGACTCGAGGATACACTTAACAACAAAAAAGCAAGCATACGCTTACTCGAGAAAATCCATGCTATTAATAAAGATTCCTTAGAAGCAACCTTATACCTATCTGATCTTTACCTTCGCACCGGCAAACCCGATAAAGCACTCGAAATTGCCAAAGAAGCTGAACAGACTACACCCAAAAACCTTAAGGTTCTTGCCGCCAATGCCAAAGCTAATTTGGCCCTCGGGAAACCAGAGATCGCTCAACTTATTTATCGCAAGATGGCCTCTCAAGTCGGCAATAATCCTGAGAAACTGTACAACATCGCTTCACTTCAATTAAACGCCAACCTTTTAGATGATGGCATTTACACGCTTGATAAAGCTGTTAATACTCAGATTGAATACCTACCTGCTCAAATTAAATTTATTCAGGCATTACTGCAAACAGGGAAAGCAAACAAAGCAAAAGAGTACGCCACTGCGCTGCGCACGAAACATCCAAAAATGGCCTTCAGTTATCGGTTAATGGGAGATGTTTACTTGCAACAGGGAAGCTACAAAAATGCGATAAAAAATTACCAGCAAGCCATGGAAAAAGACCCAAGCACCCAGCATGCCATTCTTATTTATCAAGCAAAAAACAAAGCGGGCAACCACACAGGAGCGATAAGCTTTCTTCAGCAGTGGCTACAATCTCACCCTAAAGATCAAATAGCGAAAATGGCACTTGCTGAAGGAAATTTACAACTCGGCAATTTAAAAATCGCCAAAACAATGTATGAAAAACTCCTGGAAAACAATCCCAACTTCCCTGAAATTCTCAACAACCTTGCGAATATCTATCATCAACTAAATGATAAACGTGCTTTGAGCACAGCGGAGAAAGCCTATAAATACGCACCTGAAGCTGTCTCTATAAACGACACCCTTGGCTGGATACTAGCTAATCAGGGGCAAGCAGAACGCAGCTTGAGATATTTAAGAGACGCTCATTTTCGGGACTCCAACAATCCAGAGATTCGTTATCACCTCGCCTTTGCTTTGGACAAACTCGGACGCTTCGATGAAGCGAAGAAAGAACTCAATGCCGCATTAAACAACGGACAGCAGTTTCATGATGTGACAAAAGCTCGCCAACTACAGAAAAAACTCAGCAGAAAGAAATAAATAAGTTATCTACAGATATAAAAAACCCCGCATTAGCGGGGTTCGTTTTTTATATCACTATTAAATTTTAAACTTGCTTACGACGTCTTGCAAAACCAAATGCAGTCAGACCAAGCGCCATCAAAGCCAAACTACCCGGCTCAGGCACACTGCCTGGAGGATGATCGGCATGCGTTCCGGCAAGCGTCTTGACCTTGAAATAGTCATTACCAACATAGTTGGATGAAGCATAAGCAGTGTTTATAGCTGCAATCAACCAATAACTTGATGTTAGATTGCCCGTATTAAGATCTTGGTTGTAATCATCATTAACATTCTTATCCGTACCAGTAGAAGCAGTGCTGCAACCATTGCCTGATCCACACAGATAATTGCCTACCAATTCCCAGCCACCACCTGCGATAAGACCACTATAGGTACTTCCGAGCAAAGTTGGCCCACCAAGACCGGTGAATCTCAACAAAGAGAAATCAGCATCTTCTTTCCAACCCATCGTCACATTGCTCAACGCTACCGAGTCGTCAAAAGAATATAGGATAGATTCAAACTTGCCATTATTATCTGTTGCATGCTGTGGGGCAGTGTTTGACTCACCCTCTGAATTAACAGCAAGGCCATCCCATCGTCTCAAGGTAGCTTCCTCTAATGTAGAACCTATACTAGCGGTAGATGTTGACCATGCAGTCGCAGTCACATTGATTGTCGTGCCATCAGTGCTGGATGTACTACAGCTATTACCCTGGCTAGCCGCCTCACAAGTACCCTGCACTGGGCTACTATCAAAAGTCCAAGCGTAACCTGCATGAGATGGCATAGAAAAAACTAAAGCTAATAAACCCGCTCCAGACAAAAGACTTATATGTGTTTTCTGCTTCATTACTTCTATTCCTAAATTTATTTTACCTGCAGCTTAACCTTCTAATTGATAAGCCCTAAACATTCCTGATCTACCAACAGCTAATGCAAAAATCATTCCAATTAAAATATACCCAATTAAAACAATACGTTAAATTGCTTATGAAAATAATTGCGATGAGAATGGCATGAACATGTAAAAAAAACTGACAAGCTATAATCTATAAACCCAACACCCCCACACAAAATCAATTGCTTACATCACATACGTCAACTATCTTTACACTCAGAAAACAACGGCCAAACGGGTAAAAACTGCAACAACACTTCATCTCGCCATTCAGCCTCGGTTCATGCTATCCCCACTATCCTGTTACTTGAAGCCCAAATAAGGAGAGCATCATGAAAACAACCATCATTCTTATCACCGCAATAAGCTCTTTTTTATTCATAAGCTCTGCACAAGCAAATCCTCGCTACGACAGGGACTACTATCACCAACAACAAGATCAACGTTCTATTGAGCACGAATATAAGAGCCAACGAAAAATACGCAAGGCATATCGAAAAGGCTATCGTCACGCAGTGCGCGACAGCCATCAGCCACCACCGGTTCAGAACGTAACAACGTATGTCGAAACCCATTCATACCGAACTTATCGACCTCATCATTCCCTTCTTCCTGTTTTTGCAGGAGCACTCATTGGCGGTGTTATTGCCTATGAAATGGGCCACTAGGTGATCTCAGCATGCTTTTAATGCAAACCTGAAAAACTGAATCAAGCTGATTTATACGTACGACGATATACTTCCAATCTAAAATTAGACTACCTATCCAGAAAACATGTTGGGAATTGAACAAATTCCCAACATGTCATACGCACACTTGAATATTCCATTCATAACACCGAGCCTTGGCGTCACGCTCAGTATTTATTAGAATCTACGCTTCGCCCCATTTATTCGGACAAACATGCCAAATCAAACCGCCATACAACAGCTCAAAACTCACATTAATCAATACGTCATTGGCCAATCTCAACTGGTCGATCGCCTGCTTGTCGCGATACTGGCTGATGGTCACCTGCTCGTCGAAGGCGCGCCAGGTCTAGCCAAAACACGCGCCATCAAGGTATTGAGTGACGGTATCGACGGTGACTTTCATCGCGTTCAATTCACCCCTGACTTATTACCCGCCGATCTAACCGGCACAGAAATTTACCGACCACAGGATGGCAGCTTTAATTTCCAGAAAGGGCCGTTATTTCATAATTTGGTACTCGCCGATGAAATCAATCGTGCACCGGCTAAAGTGCAGTCGGCGCTGCTCGAAGCCATGGCTGAACGGCAAATCACTGTGGGCTCTGTAACCTACCCTTTACCCAAGCTATTTCTGGTGATGGCAACACAAAATCCAATCGAGCAAGAAGGCACCTACCCTTTACCAGAAGCACAGCTCGATCGGTTTTTAATGCATGTGAGCATTGATTACCCCGACATTGAATCCGAACGTGCTATTTTGAACCTAGCGCGACAGGAAGCACACGATGATGTAAATGAACCCGGGCAAGCCAGCGATGAACCCGGCATCTCATTAGAAACCATCTTCAACGCGCGCCAAGAAGTGTTGGATATTCACATGGCCGAATCACTCGAAGAATATCTAATTCAAATTATCATGGCGACACGCAATCCGCAGCCTTATGGCGACGACCTCAAGCAATGGCTGCAATATGGCGCCAGCCCACGTGGCTGCATTGCATTAGATCGCTGCGCTCGGGCTCATGCCTGGTTGCAGGGGCGTGATTATGTTGGCCCCGAAGACATTCAAGCTATCGCCTACGATGTATTACGTCACCGCATCATTCTCAGCTACGAAGCAGAAGCAGAAGGGATCACTCCCGATATATTTATCAAAGAATTGATTACGCGCATCGCGGTGCCATGATAACCCGGCTGAAACAACGTCTAAAAAATAGCGCTACGCAAAACCAAACAGTCGATACCATCAGCACTGACGCACTGATCTGCGCCACGCCAAAAAGCCTGATCGCATTGCGGCAACAAGCACGCAGTGTCCCGTTGAGTGCGGTGAAAATTATTTCACCACAGAACGGTGCTTACCTTTCACCTTTCAAAGGGCGCGGCATGGAATATGAAGAGTCGCGCATCTACCAGCCCGGTGACGATGTGCGCAATCTTGATTGGCGCGTCACTGCGCGCAGCGGAAAAACATACTGCAAACAATTTAGAGAAGAACGTGAGCGTTCGGTATTAACATGGGTCGACTACCGTAAAACCATGTTATTCGCCACCAAAGGCGTTTATAAATCGGTCATGGCTGCACGTGCTGCTGCATTATTAGCCTGGAGCGCAGTTCATCAGGGGGATCGCATTGGTGGTTTGATTTTTGATGAACAACAGCATCATGAAATAAAACCACAGACTGGCGACAAAGCAGCGCTGCACTTAATCAAACAACTTTGTCATCACAAAAATACAAATAACAGCAACCTAAATCAAAACAATGCCAATGCCGAACAAGCACTGGTCCGATTACGCCGCGTCGCACGACCAGGTAGTCTAGTTATTTTGATCAGCGACTTTCGTAAACTCGGCCCGCAAGCTGAGTCACATTTGATGCAGCTATCTCGGCACAACGATATGATTATGCTGTTCATCTATGATCCACTGGAGCGTGAGCTACCACCCGCAGGAACATACCGCATCAGTGATGGCGCACAATCAAAAATTTTAAACACTGCTAACAAATCACTAAGAAGTGCACACCAGCAACAATTCCAACAACACCTAGACTCGCTGCAATCACTGTCACGTCGCTTTGGCATGTCATTAATCACCTGCGCCACAGATCAGAATATCGAACAAGCATTGCAGCAAGGACTACGGCTTAAACGTACATAATGCCCAATACAAACACATTGCCTTTACGCGACATACATTTACCTGCTGACATTGCCTGGTGGCCGCCAGCAATCGGTTGGTGGTTTGTGGCAGGACTTATCCTGTTATCAATCGCAATAACGCTGTGGTTGTATCGACGCAAACAACGCCGCCAGCTGTACAATGCTGCGCTGAAAGAACTGGCTCACATTCAAATGTGTCATGAACAGAAACAAGATAATCAGATATTAATTCAATCAATATCCATTTGGCTGCGCCGTGTTTGCATTAGCCATTACCCTGCTGTGGATGTCGCCGGACTAACCGGCAATGCGTGGCTAAAATTTCTAGACAAGAATATGACGGCCACATCAACACCTCAGGCATTTAGCCAGGGCGCAGGAAAGCAACTCTTAAGCGCCCCCTACCAAAACACGCAACAGCAAGACAATAGCGAACTGCTGTCACTGTGCCGAACCTGGCTCAACGGCCTACTAAAACAACGCAGAGAAACACCATGATCCAATTTGAATGGCCATGGTTATTTCTAGCCCTACCACTGCCGCTATTGCTGCATTGGCTGTTACCCGCCAGCACGAGAAATCATGACGCAGCTCTGCGTGTTCCTTTTTATGATGAATTCACCAATGCAGCAAGCAACAAGACATTATCCAAATCATCCCGCTGGCCTTTATGGCTAGCCCTCATCGCCTGGTTATTATTAATCACCGCCAGCGCGCGGCCTAACTGGCTAGGCGAAACCATCGAACTCCCCATTAGCGGTCGCGACCTAATGTTGGCCGTGGATTTATCCGGCAGCATGGAAGCAGAAGATTTTCAAATCAACGGCCGCACTGTCAATCGCTTGGTTGCCGCTCAATGGGTCGGCGGAGATTTCATCAAACGTCGTATCGGTGACCGTATCGGTTTAATCTTGTTTGGCAGTCAGGCTTACGTTCAAACCCCGTTAACCTTCGACCGTAAAACGGTTCGAACATTACTTCACGAAGCCGTGATTGGACTTGCCGGACAGGAAACGGCCATTGGCGATGCCATCGGTTTAGCCGTCAAACGTTTACGTCAAATTAATCAAAATGCTGAAGATCAAGAAGAAGAACAAAAAAAATCCAACCTGAATAGCGCTGTTTTAATACTGCTTACCGATGGTGCCAATACCACCGGAAAGGTAGAGCCGCTCAAAGCGGCAGAACTCGCCGCACAATTTAACTTAAAAATATACACCATTGGCATCGGTGCTGACGAAATGCAGGTACGCACCCTGTTTGGCACACGACGCATTAACCCCTCAGCAGACCTCGATGAGAAAACCCTGCAAGCGATAGCAGACAAAACCAATGGCCGCTATTTTCGTGCTCGCAATATTGAGGAGCTGGAAAAAATTTATCAGCTACTCGATGAACTCGAACCAGTCGAACAAGAAACTCAAATCTTTCGCCCCAGCCAGTCACTATACTCATGGCCATTGGGTGCAGCATTCCTCTTATCGGCACTATTGCTCATGTTACGCACATCAAATAAGTTAACGACATGATTGGCGACTTTCATTTTCTACGTCCTTACTGGCTACTTGCTGTTATTCCTGTTGCATTATTATTGTGGCGCTATTGGCATCGCAGCTTAAACAGCCAAAGCTGGAAAAGTGTTTGTGACGAAGGTTTGTTACCGCATATTTTAATCGACAGCCATCAACAAAAAAGTATATGGCCGTTGATCACACTGTCTTTTGCAAGCATTCTAAGCCTATTAGCATTAGCTGGGCCGGTATGGAAACAATTAGAACAACCGGTTTTTCGTGAACAATCAGCACTGATAATTATCCTCGATCTATCGCGCTCCATGGACGCTAGTGATATCAAGCCTTCACGTTTAGCGCGTGCACGACACAAAGTTAACGATATTCTCAGCAGGCGCAAAGAAGGCCAGACAGCGCTGGTCGTATTTGCCGCAGAAACATATACCGTTAGCCCATTAACAGAAGATGCGGACACCATTATTACTCTGGCCAAAACACTGAGCACTGAGTTAATGCCAGCACAAGGCAGCCACCCTGAAAAAGCCTTGCAGCAAGCCATTGATCTATTACAGCAAGCGGGTGCAACGGCTGGTGAAATCATTTTAATTACCGACGGTGTAAAACAAAGCATTACCAGCAGCCTTTCCAGTCATGTCAAAAAAAATGGCCACCGACTATCTGTATTAAGTGTTGGCACAGCACAAGGCGCACCCATTAGCGTGCCTGGTGGCGGCTACTTAAAAGACTCCACTGGCTCTATCGTATTGCCAAAGCTGGATGCAAAAACATTGCGCCAGTTAGCATCACAAAGTGGTGGGCGCTATCACGAACTCAGCGCAGACGATCAAGACCTTGACTATCTTTTAAATACAGATCACTTACAACGCTTAGATAAACAACTAAAAGACAGCTCATTTGTCACGGACCTTTGGCGTGAAGAAGGCCCGTGGTTATTATTACTGCTTATTCCCATCGCAGGATTAGCATTTCGTCGCGGCTACTTGGTCTTAATTGTCGCCTTTGCGTTACCTGTTTTACCCACGCCAGCTCAAGCTATTGAATGGGACAATTTATGGTCACGCGCTGATCAAAAGGCAGCGCAAGCATTAAATAAAAATACTAATATACCACCCACTGCTGATCTCTTTGATGACCCACGCTGGCAAGCGGCCGCTCATTACCGCGCAGGCGATTACGAACAAGCAAGCGAAGCATTACAAGGCGCCACTAGCGCTGATGATTATTACAACAGAGGCAATGCACTGGCTCAATCAGGACGCCTGCAAGAAGCACTAAGCAGTTATGATCAAACATTAAAACAACAACCTGCTCACGAAGATGCTCTTTACAATCGTGACTTAGTTGAAAAAAACCTAAAACAGCAACAGCAACAGCAGGATCAACAATCTGACCCAGATAAAGATAATAATGACAACGACGACCAGCAGCAGCAGAATGATGAGTCTTCACAACAGAACTCACAAGCTAAGAGTACCGATAACCAGAACGGTGAAAACAGCTCAGAAGGTAATCAAAACAAGAATCAAGGCAACGATCCTAATGACGAGATGAATCCATCGCAACAAGGTCAGGACGAAAATAAAAATCAACAAGATGCTATAGAAAAAGAATCTCAGCAGTCACAAGAAGACACTGCTCAAGAAAAAAACGAGCAACAATCACCCTCTAAAAGCAAAGATGATTTAAAACAAACCGAAACCATGCAAGCTACTGAGCAATGGCTACGCCGTATCCCAGATGACCCGGGCGGCTTATTGAGACGAAAATTTCTCTATGAACACAAGCGCAAACAACAGAGCCAGACTAATAACGAATCATCGCCATGGTAATTAACAAACAAAACAACTTAGGTCGCATTAAAGTTCTATTTCTACTGACGTGCTTACTGACTGGTCTGGGCAGCGCGTTTTCAAGCGCGTTCGCAGCAAACCTCAGCGCAACGGTTGACCGAAATCCGGTCAATCTGGATGAATCATTCCAGCTAACATTGACTGTAGAAGGTGGCACTGATGGCAACCCAGAACTTGATGTGCTGAAAAATGATTTCGAAATACTCAGCCAAAATCAAAGCAGTAATCTTCAGATTATCAATGGCAGCATGAGCCGCCAATCACATTGGGTTATTACGTTAATGGCTAAAAAAACGGGTAATGTAATTTTACCTGCCATCAGTATCGGCAATAACCGTAGCCAGCCCATCAAAATGACTATCAAGAAAGCATTACCTTCTGGTATGGCCAGCACCGATCTCTTCCTCGAAGTCAGCTCAGACAGAAAAGAAGCCTATACACAAGCTCAACTAATCTATACCGTGCGTTTATATACAGCAGTTAATCTAGGCAGCGCCAGTCTCTCGGAACCAAAGACCAGCGGCATGGAAACTATTATTGAGAAGCTCGGAGATGACAGCGAATTCGCAACACAACGCAATGGAAAATCTTACCGCGTCATTGAAAGAAGCTACGCTATTTTCCCACAACAAAGCGGCACACTAAAACTGCAACCCATCCTCTTCAATGGCCAGATCATTCAATCAAGGTCACGCTTTTCGAACAACCCTTTTTCACAATCTACTCGTAGCAAGCGCATTCGCTCTAAATCGCTAAGCATCAACATAAAAGCTGCGCCCACCACACAATCTCAACAATCATGGTTGCCCGCACGTAATATTCAATTAACGGAAAGCTGGCAAGAAAACCCACCGCGATTCATAGCTGGCGAGGCTGTCACACGCACGCTGACACTGGCCGCTGATGGCTTGCTTGCCGAACAACTACCCGAAATAAAAATATCAATGCCTGCAGGATTAAAACATTATGCTGACCAAGCAATTGTAAATGATCAAAAGAAAAGCACTGGGATTATTGCAATGCGACAGCAAAAAATTGCCATCATTCCATCACAGACAGGTCAATACACTTTGCCTGAAATAAAACTGGACTGGTGGAATACAAAAACAAATTCCAAAGAAACCCTGCGTATACCACCTCGCACCATTCAGGTGACGGCATCTGACGCATCAAGCCAAGCATCGCCTAAACTACAAACCCCTCTGAATACAGAGCACACAGCGAGCACGCCAAATAATGATAGTAATTTTGACACGCTCATTGACAAGAAAAACAAGTTATTTAAAACACTGCATGCAAGTTACTGGCCTTGGCTGAGCTTGGCATTAGCACTAGGTTGGCTCAGCACATTCATCATTATGCGCTCGCAAAAAAAGCAGCTGTCACCCTACCTTGAAGCAAAAAAATCACAGCAATCTGAAAACACCCTCTCAGAGAAAATGGCCACCAAAAAGCTGAAACAAGCCTGCCTCAGCAATGACCCTGCTTACTGCAAAGAAGCATTACTTAGCTGGGCTAAAATATATTTTACGCACCAACCCTCCACATCATTGGCTGACCTAAGCGCGCACACCAACAACGCGGTGGGCGCTGAACTCGAAAAACTAAACCAGGTACTATATAGCCAGACTGAAACAAACTGGGAAGGACAGGCACTTTGGCGAGAGATTAAACACTATCGTCAATCTAATAAAAGTAAAAGTAAAAAAGAAAAACAGACGCTGCTTTCGCCATTGCACCCATAAGTTTCAAATACAGTTTTTATTAATAGCGCAGATCAAGTGCTTTACATAAAAACTGCATATAAGGCGCAGCCAATTGAAATGTTTCAACTACCTGTTTTTTTATTCGTACCGACTTCACACTTTTATCACTTATATTACAGAGCGCAATAAAATCTTTACGCCTTAGATCTTCAATTAAAGGATGGTCTTTAGCATATCCACGCGGCGCAGTTTTAAGTGACTCGCCACTAATTTCAAACTTCTTATTAAATGACTTGTCACCACTGGACGTCAACCATGCATCGCCTTTCTCAATAATTGCATCACGAATTTTACCCAATGCCGTCGAATCTGGACGCCATATACCTGCACCAATAAAGCAGCCATCCGGCTCCACATGCAGATAAAATCCTGGGGCGTGAACATCCTTCCCCAATTCATGACGAAATTGAATACCAATATTAGTTTTATAAGGACGCTTGTCTTTACCGAAACGTACATCGCGGTGAACCCGCATCAATGAACCACCCACTTTCCTTCGCACAGCAAGAAAATGAGCTGAGATCGTCACTAGCTCATCAGACATATCTGCAATGAATTCAAGTGCTGGAGAACGAACCACATCCTCATACAACTGCTTGTGGTCATTAAACCACTCGCGATTATTATTGTTAGACAAGGCAGTCAAAAAATCAAAGCTTTGCTGAGTGAAATAACGCGCCATAACTCTCATTACTCCCTGTTAGGATTACGCCCAAACTAAATTGCCAACTAATTTTCCAGACTAACTGCCAGACTAAATTGAAATCTCACTTATTGATAGTTTTGTTTAGCTTCTACAGGCATGCGTAACGAAAACAACGCCGACATCAACACAAATAACGTTGACCACCACAAACATCCCTGCAAGCCCTGCGTCTGATAAACCCAGCCTGATAGCACCGTGCCTGTCAAGCGTCCACCTGCATTAGCCATGTAATAAAAACCAACGTTCATTGATACTTTGTCGTGTTCAGACCAGGCAACAATTAAATACGAATGCACGGAAGAGTTGACGGCAAAAACTGCAGCAAACACCATCAAACCAATAATAATCACCCAATTCGGATCCAAGCCCTGTTGCAAAGCAATTGCTATCCCAGCAGGAATCATCACTAAAACAAATGCCCACGTACGCGCCGTTGCGCCACTTGGATGGTGCCCTCTCAATATCATTGGCACACAAGACTGGATCATTCCGTAAACGATTACCCACAGCGCGAGAAAAGCACCTACTTCACTAAAATTCCATCCCAGCACCGAAAAAAGAAACACCGGCAATCCCACCACAAACCAGATATCACGTGCCCCAAACATAAAAAAGCGCGCCGCCGAAAGCCAATTGATCGCGGGCGTATTAGAAAATAACTGGCTAAATTTTGGCTTGGCCTTAGTTTTACCCAGCCCACTCGGCAACAGTATCGCTGTAAAAATTAACACCAACAAGAGAGCGCCCGCCAATACCAGCAAAGCACCACGAAATCCTACAAACTCAAGCAATATGGCACCAAGAAAAAAGCCCACGCCCTTCAAGGCATTTTTGGAACCTGTCAGCATCGCCACCCATTTAAAAAGACGTCGATCACCGTCCTGAGGCAACAACGTTTTCACACCGACTTTGGCAGACATTTTATTAAGATCTTTTGCAATACCCGATAATGCTTGCGCGAACATCACATAAGCCACACTGAACCAGGCCTCCGGTACCGTGAGCATTAACAACGCCAACACCTGCAAAGCCATACCGATATGCATGGTGTAAGTAGAACCAATGCGTGCACCTAACCATCCGCCAACTAAATTTGTAACGATGCCAAAGAACTCATAAAACAGAAACAACATCGCCACTTCAAAGGGTGAGTAACCCAGCAAATGAAAATAAAGCACGACCAACATGCGTATAGCGCCGTCGGTTAGAGTAAACGCCCAATAGCTGCCAGTAATCAGCAAGTAGTTGCGCAACCCTGCTTGCATCCTTAGATACTCCTTGCAATCTTATTCGCGAGTTCCATCATACGATTTACATAACCCCACTCGTTGTCATACCAAGCTAAAATTTTCACTTGGGTATCATCAATCACCATCGTTGATGGCGCATCGATAATCGATGAACGCGGATCGTCTTTGTAATCGACCGAGACCAGTGGGCGTGTCTCAAAACCGAGCACACCCACCAATGAACCCTCCGCCGCTGATTGAAAGAGCGCGTTCACTTCTTCAGCAGTGGTCGGCCGTTGCGCTTCAAAAACAAAATCAGTAAGTGATGCATTCAGTAAAGGCACACGCACTGCCAGTCCATTCAACTTTCCCTTTAGTTCGGGGAATATTTGTGTGATCGCCTTTGCCGACCCGGTCGTTGTAGGAATTAAAGACTGGCCACAAGCCCGTGCCCGACGCAAATCCTTATCACCCTTATCAACGATGGTTTGCGTATTGGTAATATCGTGAATGGTCGTCATGCATCCATGGCGAATACCGATGCCTTCATGCATAACCTTAACCACAGGAGCGAGACAGTTAGTCGTACAAGAGGCCGCCGTGATAATGTGATGCTGATCCGGGTTATAAAGATCATCATTAACACCCATAACAATATTCAAAGCTGGCTCAGGTACCGGTGCAGATACCAGCAGCTTCTTCACACCTTGATCAAAATAAGCCTGTAATGCCGCTTCTGTTTTAAATTTTCCCGAGCACTCAATCACCACATCAACACCCTTCGCACCCCAGTCCATCTCTGCTGGACTAGCGTGATGACTAAAGGCGATAACCTTGCCATCCACGACGATAGAATCTGCGTCCGCAGAAATCTCATACGGCCAACGTCCATGCACCGAATCAAATTCCAATAGGTGCGCGTGACAAGCGGCATCCCCATCAATCTCGTTGATATGGGTAATCTCCAGCTCTTCACTACCCCATCCTGCCCTCAGTGCCAACTTACCCATGCGGCCAAAACCATTAATACCTACTCGAATAGCCATTACTCCCTCCTAACCGTATATCCGCATAGGCAAATATATTAAATCCAAAAAAAGGCCAGAAAAATCCAGCCCGATTATCTTAACAACATCCGCTTACATCAACCGCATTGCTGAGATCGGCTTATTAATTTCAAGTTAACAAGATCAGTCTGCATCTCTTCATTGCTCACGCCACTTTGACGGATATGCTCAAATAACGGTTTGCAACAACCTTCTACGGTGCGGTAGTAAACCCACACACCCTCACGCCGAGTAGATACCAGATTATTGTTGCGCAAATAAGCAAGATGACGTGACACCACGCTCTGCGACAACCCTAAGGTATCCACCAGATCGCAAACACAAAGCTCATCTGATTCCAGCAATAAATAAACAATCCTCAAACGAACCGGCTCAGAAAGCGTTTTAAACAATGAAGCAAGTAACTCGGTATTCATAGCGCTTATTATAACTGCATAGCCAAATATATCAAACTCTGCGAAAAATACCCCGAAACATAAAACACGACACCAAAGCCAAAAAACTTATTTCAAAATATCAGTACGATGTGCTTTAGTTATGCGCTCAGCAACTTCAGATGGCACACCTGATTCATCAGCAAAATTCTGCCACTGCAAAATAGCCTCTTGTACTTGCCGAACAATTTCTTCTGCTCTGCCACGTTTCATGGAGATATTTTTCGCGCAAACTTTAAAGTCGTCAATCGTAAAATCATCACGTTTGCCGTTGAGTGACATCTGGTGCCGACCTGTCCAGTCACCTTGCGGGTTATAACTGTAGGTCATATCGAAGGCGGGAGACAATGACCAGCGGCCTGATTTATCCATCAAGAAGGCAATATTCTTGACATGATCATCCTGGTTACGGCCAATAATATTAAAAGCCATTCGCCGGAATTGCTCTTCAATCACACTCATCGGCATTCCCAGTTTACGAATAGTACGCAGTGCCTGCTCATAAGAATGAGCCCCCGCCTGCTTAAAATCAAAGTGCTCCATGGCGCAAAAAGATTGCATATGAATTTTTTGTCCCGAAGCTGTTCGGTCAAAACGTCTGGTCATAAAATGACTGCGGCCGTTCTCTTTTAATAGTCGTGATTCTTCCATATCTATGCGGGCTTTCTTTGCCATGTGATAATAAGCATGCTCTATCAGCCCATAGCCTTTAGGGTCTTCCAGCTCTTTATCCTTGTTTCCCGAAACACCGTCAAATTTCAATAACCAATATGAAAAACCCTTTTCTGTTTTGACTTGACCGGAACGCACCTCATTGGTTTTCTGATTCCAGGCAATAATCGCCTTTGCTCTAGCGCCTCCCGCCGAAGTGCCAACACGCAAAATATCTTGTAAAGAGTCCTCTCTAAGTTCTGGGGTAAACGAGTCCTGCAGCGCATTCCGTTTAGTCAAAATATTACTGGCAAGCTCAACCAATGCCTTAACATCAACTGATTCAGATTTACCCGTAAAAGATCCCTGTGATGGCAAATATTCTAACGCCCCCATGCCTCGAATACCCGTATAACAGAGACGCTCAACCGGATTAAACGTTTCCGGTGAACGCCCCTGATTGGCAAGCCAGACATTAATCAGTGCATTACCAAAATCATCGGGCAATGAATCGGCAAGCAGCCCCGGCAAGCCATGAAAAGTCTCTCGAGGCAAAGCCGGGAATGAATAAATCTGTTTTGAAAGCGGCATGGTGAAGGGGGCCACCTCAATACCACTATTAATAAACTCCGTCTCATACTCAAAATGAGCAAGTCCAGCACGCTCATCCCAGCTGACCGCCCCGATAGATTTTCCCCAAAGCTTTACCCTTGCAATTAACATGGCGCAACCGTCATTCTTCATCCTCCCACAACCATGGATCTTGCTTTTTTAGCTTCGCTGATTTTGAAGAGGCTCGTTGACGTTGCTTTCCCTGCATTTTCAACCGTTGAACTGGGCTCACTGCGGGTTCAGGAATAAGGGCATCAAGGTTTTCTATCAGTTGAAGAGCCCGCAAAATGCGAATAAAACTCGAAGCCTGGACTGACTGACCATGTTCAGCCCGAATCAATGTCCGATGCGAAACACCCGCTTCTTGCGCTAACAATGCCTGACTCTTATCCAAATTTAGGCGGTACTGGGCAATGCGATTACCCATTTCCTTTAATACCGCTTCATCTGAATGATCATTATTGAGATTCATAAGCTGCCTATTTTGTCTGTTTAATGTTAATAGAGCCCTTTTATTTGCCTTTCATGTCACTTTAAGCAACTAACAATATTTTGTCAATATGTCTTTTTTGTCTTATTAACTACTATTATCGATATTAATTAGCCAAAATTGACTAATTACAGGAAAAAATAATCACATTGCAACAATCACCTGATTTTCAATATCGCGACTATTCCGGTTTTATTACCGCCAAAACATAACCGCCTTACTGAGGCTCGCATCATTACAACTGAGAATGTTTTTAACACCTCAACAAACCCCATACTCCCTAAACTTTACGCATTTTCCTGCCGACTAATCTATTAACATCTAGCAACAGAGCGTTAAAAACGCAGCCCTATGCCAACACATAACTTGAAACAGTTCCAGACCAGCTCCAGCATTAGTGACAACCTGCCAAGCATTCTCACGAGCTTCTTTGAAACCACCAGTAACGGCATCCTGATCGTTGACCCTAGCAACACTATTATCGCCATTAACCCCGCATTTAGCAGAATCACTGGCTATGAAAATAATGAAGCGGTTGGCAACAAAGCAAATATATTAAATTCAGGTCGGCAGAATAAATCCTTTTATGCAACCATGTGGAATGAGCTAAACACTAACGGTCGCTGGGAAGGCGAAATATGGAATCGACGCAAAGATGGTGAAATATACCCAGAGTGGCTCAGCATCACCACGGTAAAAGATAAAACGGGTAACGTTCAAAGTTATGTAGGCATTTTCTCTGATATCTCGTCCATCAAAACAAGCGAAGACAAGTTAATTCAACTAGCCTTCTATGACCCTTTAACCTGCCTCCCTAACCGCGTATTGTTTCGTGACCGCTTAAACCATACCCTTGCGCATGCCAAACGCGAAAAAGATAATTTTGCAGTTTATTTTCTTGATCTGGATGGCTTCAAACAAATAAATGACAGTTATGGTCACCTGGCCGGTGATGCTGTCTTATTAGAAACGGCGAACAGATTAAAAGCATGTGTACGTGACTCGGACACTGTTGCCCGCCTGTCAGGCGATGAATTTACCATTATTGCAGAAAAGATAAGTAACCCCGCAGACATTGCAACCATAGCCAAAAAAATCATGAACGCCATAGCCAACGATTTTTATGTCAATGGTCACCGCGTATCATGCGGCATTAGTATCGGTGTAGCGGTATATCCAGAATCAGGCTATAACACGGAAACCTTGCTGGAAAAAGCCGATGCAGCCATGTATGAGGTCAAAAAATCAGGTAAACACGGCTTTCGTTTACATGCCTGCCAAGATTAGGTTTCAGCCATTTTTTTGCGGCAATGCAATTACAAAACTAATTTTTCGAACGATTATCCAAACGCACCGATACTTGCAAGCCACCTAATTCTGAAGAACGACTAAACAACAAAACACCACCATAAGTTTCAACAACATCACGCACTATAGCCAAACCAAGCCCATGACCCGGCACATCTTCATCAATTCGTACACCACGTGATGTTAAACGCTCAATTTCTTCATCACTGCAACCCGGCCCATCATCCTCTATTTGTAACGACAAATACTGTTCCTCGCCGTGAAATTTAATCCGCACTTCATGTTTGGCCCACTTGCAAGCGTTATCCAGTAAGTTCCCGATTAACTCCAGCATGTCATCACGGTCAAAAATAAAAACTGTCTCTGGTGCCTGCCAATAAATCTCCAAAGGCTTGCCTTGCTTTTCATCATAAGCAAACATTCGCGTTAATACATCCACGAGTACGGGCATTTCCTCTTGAGGCGAGAACCTGGCACCGGGGGCACCTTGCCCCATAAGCCGGGCTCGTTTTAATTCGCGATCCATAAGCTGCTGAATTGCATCAATGTGAATTTTCAAATCTTCCGATAATGAAGGTATGGCACTCAAGTCATTTTGTTGTGCTATCTGAGACAACAAACTCAATGGAGCTTTCAGGGCATGCGCAAGGTTTCCCATTGAATTCCGTGAGCGTTGTAATCTTTCTCCAAGCAAGCAGAGCAAATGGTTAACCTCACAAACTAAAGGTTGAACCTCAGCTGGCACAACTTCTGTTAACTCACCCACTGCTCCCTGCTGTAGTTTTTTTAGCTCCTGCCTAATTTGTACTAATGGTAAAAATGAACGACGAATAATGTACTGCTGCACAACTAACAACACTATTAGTACTGCTAAAGACAAGCTGGCAAAATACCAGTTAAAACGCACCAAAGCTTGAGACAATGGAGTCAAGTCCTCAGCAACGGCAACCGTAAAATTGTGTCCTTGCTTCTGAAAACCACCTGACCACACCAGCAATGCCTGACCCAACGGCCCTGTTACAGTCCACTGCAAAATTTCCCCTTTTGGCAGTGGCAACACATCTAAAGATTCATCCCACAAAGAACGTGAATAGAGTGTCGTCTCACCATCAATCACCACAAAATAATGACCTGAAAAAGGTTGCTTATAAATACTACTCATGCGATCAGATGTTAATTTCAACATACCTTTCTTATCCACCTGCAGAGCGGATATTAAACTGTCAACATCATGTTCCAATCGAGATTGCACAAAGCCTTCTCCAAACTTTTTAATGGCGCCACCCACCAACCACCATAACAACAGCATCAAAACAATTACACTTGCAAACAATCCCAACTGCAAACGATAGCGTAACGAACTCAAAATTTTTCTCCGAAGATGTATCCCTGCCCTCGTTGAGTACGAATAAAATCATGTCCTAATTTATCGCGTAAACGACGCACATAAACTTCTATAACGTTACTATCACGATCAGCATCATCGTCATAAACATGGTCAGTAAGTTTACTTTTTGATAATACCTTACCAGGATGATTCATAAAAAAACGTAGCAGGCGAAATTCTGTGCCTGTCAGTTGAATGTCTTTTCCTGTCTTAGTTCGAACTTGCTGACGTTCCTCGTTAAGCAGCAAACCTGCTATCTCCAGCGAACTATCAGACCGGCCACTGCGACGCCGAATCATCACGTCGATACGAGCTAGCAACTCCTCCACATGAAAAGGTTTCCCCAGATAATCGTCTGCCCCAGCACGCAGGCCATCAACCCGCTCATTCCAGGCATCCCTGGCTGTAAGGATAATTACTGGCACTGTATTTTTTCGCTTGCGCCAATTGGCCAACACTTCAAGTCCCGGTTTTTTAGGGAGTCCTAAATCAAGAATGATCGCATCATAATCCACTTCATCACCCATGAACTCGCCATCAACACCATCATATGCAACATCTACTGCAAAACCTGCTTTAGACAAACTTTCTTTCAATCCGTTTGCCAAAACCAAGTCATCTTCAATCAGCAACAACCTCATCAGTCTTCTCGCTCACGCTTAACAAGCTCACCTGTGAGCGCATCAAAATACAATTCCCAAACCCCACCATCCTGATCCCGAAATTTAACTTCGTAAACATATCGTTCGCCGTCCTTTTCAAACTCCACTTCAATCACTCTTCCCGGATGCACAGCCATTGCTACTTCAAGTATTGTTTCAAGCGGCAAAATTTTTCCCATATTTTTTAAATACCGAGCGTCTTTATGATCTTCATCAGACAGAACAGGTGGCGTCACAAACAAAAGAGCCAACCCCAAAATAAGACAGAATATTTTTAGTGACCGTGCCATACAAACATCCTTAAATATTTCATTCAAATACTGCCAAGTAAAAAATTAATACCACATCACTCAATCATGCCAAGAAGTATAACCCGGAATCCTCACCTGATTTTCCTCATAAATCCCCTGCTTCGCCTGAGTATGGCAAGCATCACAATTGCTCCCTGCGAATTCTTCATTGCACCACCTGCAGGGTTGTGCCCAAGATAGTGCTTTGGATGTTGTTTAACTATAGATTTCATATATGCCCAAACTTCATTTGGGTGTTTAACAAAACTGCTAAATCGGGCATAGCGACAACCAACAACCCCCCAGATCAACCTAAAAGCAAGCAAACCAGTAACAACGTATCCTGCGTAAACATGCGCATCAAGAAGCTCATCCTCAGTAAAGTAAGCTATAAAAAATGCACTCACAAGCGACCAATGAAAAATTCGCACCAACGGATCCCAAACAATTACCGATTTTTTATAGTTTTTATCACTAGAGGATTAAATGAACTCTCCATCATCTATTTGTTAAGTATTTTTTCATGCTCGCTCTCCAGTCAGTATGACGCTTTTATTTTCCTGACTGACAGCATATATTCTCAAGCTGAAATCAAACTGAAAATATCATTTACCCACTAAAAACATCTATCGAGGCTCTTCTTTATATATTCACCTGAAGACCAACAATAAACAATTCAAAAAATATTTCGTTTAATTTTGAAAAATAATATTTGTTCAGTTTGGTTTCAGCTTGGAGGAGTAACTTGCTCCTCGACGGATATTTAAATTCGTATTTATAATAAAAAACCGAGGAGAACAAAAATGTCTAAATCAATAATTTCTGCTTTATTATTAGCTACAATAATGCTTTCAGGTTCCAATGCTTGGGCCGACAAACCACCTTCTTTATCAGTTCCTGATACACATTCAGTTGAAGTCAAAGGAAAAATAAACTTGTATCGCGTCCAGGTACAAGATATGGAATTTGGCCGTGGAAAAGAACTAATAGATGCGGAGGTTTTAATAACTGTAGATAGCGCCCCTGACAAGGTGATAGCGTTAAGGTTACACGAGGACTCGCCACCTATTAACGCTATTATGGCTGATACACTACGAGATGCATATATCAACAATAAAAATGTGACTGTTTATTATCAGATAACACCTACGAATAGAAAGCATGTGAAATTGTTGATGGTACAAATGAATTAGCATCTTAAAGCAAGACAAGCGTGACTACCTAACACGCTTGTCTTGCAAAGCTAATTTTTAATATCGAAATATATTTTTTCCTGAACGGTAAAACTATACTTGCTCCAAATGTAATTTATGACATCAATATCTCGCCGACTCTCAACCTCTGCGGGATCAAAACTAAAAATCCTGGCTCAACGAAGATAAGCCTCTGTAGTATAACGTCGCATCATTCGGTGACTGTTAAAAAATGAGGCGTTCTTACAAATAGCCCCTTTCATTACCTCAACCCATTTTGATTGATCCCGAAACAGTGGCAAGACCACCTCTTCCAATTTGGCATATAAAGCCAGGGCATCCTTTTTGTTTTCACTTTCAATACTGTCACCTACTGCCCAGCCAGTAACATCTTCAATGCAGCCCTCAACCCACCAACCATCGAGCACACTTAAATTTGGCACACCATTAAATGCAGCTTTCATTCCACTCGTTCCAGACGCCTCCATCGGACGAAGCGGTGTATTCAGCCACACATCCACGCCTGAAACCATTGCCTGCGCAATAGACATATCGTAACCGGGCAGGAAAGCCATATTAACAATGCCATCCAGGTCACGAATATGACGATGGATCATTTCTATCAACTGCTTACCACCCTGATCGTTGGGATGGGCTTTGCCGGCCAGAACAATTTGAAATGGGTACTTTTGCGCAATCGCCTTTAACCTCTCCAGATCAGAAAAAATTAGATCTGGACGTTTATAAGCCGTCATACGTCGAGCAAAGCCCAGAATCGGCTGCTGAAGATCAAATGTTTTTCCGGTCAGCGATGCAATCACTTTCAGAAAATTAGCTTTTGCCTCATTGTGAGCCAACATAATAGCGTCGTTGGGAATACAACAGTCCGCGCGCACCAACAGCTCAGGCTCATGACACCAACCAGGTAAATGAATATCATAAAGTCTTGCGAAACTGGGACTAGTCCAGGTATACGGATGCACACCATTTGTTATCGCCTTGACACGATAGCCGGGAAACATTTCACGTGACACCTCAGCATGACGCTTAGCCACACCATTCACATGATCGCTCAGGTTCAAGGCCAAACGTGTCATATTGAGCACATCATCTCCCGCAAGCTGTTTCAATACATTCACATCGACAAAATCATCCAACATGCAGTCCATCAACTCATAGGAAAACCGGTCATGCCCTGCTTCCACAGGAGTATGAGTAGTAAAACAGCACAATTCCCGAACCCGTGGAATATCGTAAAGCGGCTCGCCAGCTCGCAGATCATTATCAGGGTATTTATAGCGTCGCAGCAATTCCAGGCCTAACAATGCAGAGTGCCCTTCATTCAAATGGTACTGGCGAACCTCAAAACCAAGTGCCTGCAAAAAACGCACGCCGCCAACGCCTAATACTATCTCCTGCTTAAGTCGATATGCACTATCACCACCGTAAAGCACATCTGTAATTTTTCGGTCTTGCTCACTGTTTTCCGCCACATCGGTATCAAGCAAAATAATTGGTTGCTGCCCATTCATATGGCCTTTGAGAATATAAAGCCAGGCACTGATCCAGACAGTTCGGCTTTCAATAGTGACGGCAATCTTGGCATTGAGCCGCTCAGCATGGTCTTCAGGCTGCCAGTGCATGGGCTCTTCTTCCTGTCTACCTTCAGCATCAATTTTCTGACGAAAATATCCATGCCGACTCACCAGGGTAACTGCCACTACCGGCAGTTCAAGATCGGTAGCAGAACGCATCGTATCCCCAGCCAGAACACCTAGACCACCGCTGTAAGTAGGAATATCATTTTGAAGCGCAATCTCCATAGAAAAATAGGCGATGCGTGGATCATGGGTAAACTGATCAATATTATGCATAAAATTTTTGCCCAATTTAGATGTATCGCGGCTATCTTTGCCGTTTTTTAATGATCACCATTAAAATAATTTATATAACTTACATCTTATTCCTTGATGCTACAAACAGGTCAAGCTATTTTTTCAAGAGAATCTATATACCATCTACAATGGCATATATTGATAGTTAAAATTATCCACACATAAATTTTAGATAATGCTCAACGATTTTGATAGCGATTCAGATCAAACAGTCCGGACATAACAGGCTTTTGTTGCGCCAGCTCATCCTGAAACCAATCTGCCAATTTCCAGAATTCGGGGTTTGTGCGCCTTACACCATATTGATCAACAAATTTTTCGTAATCCTCATGATCACGAATGGCAGTACAGCGTTCGGTGAAGTCATCAAGCTCTGACAGCGCTACGGAAAAAAAGAAATTGGGATAAGAGCCTTCCAACCATTTCACCACCGTCATCGTATCTTGATCTATATCTGAGCGATCGCGCTCAAGCTCATCAGCAAGAAAAGAACTCACGTTTTTGTATGCCTTATTACGTATCAGTGTATACGCCAAATCTTGCTCTGATTTTTTCATTCTGACTTGCACAAAAGCAACATCAGGAAAAGCATACAAACTTTCGCCTTTCAATTGCGCAATATCATTCATTGCTCTATCTACACGCTGAAAATCTTCTTCAGCAGATTCCTCTTCACAAACATCTCTACCACAATGATTTTTTGCCTTAGCTTGTTGAGCGACACTCGCAAGTCTGTTCTTGATTTGCTGATAGAGCTCCTCTTGCGGGTCGTTTGTTTTATAACCGACCACGGCTTCGGTGCTTAGCCATTCTTGTGGCGCGGAAAACAATTTTTCAACACTGCTGCGCTGTCCAACATACCAACTATCACGTATCTCCTTTCGCCGATTTGCGGGCAGAAAAGCCAAAAAATAATCTTCACCTTCCATGCGTAAAAAATCCATGTAAATTCTCGTGCTCATTCGATGACCTATATTTCCGTACACATTAAAACCAGCCACCAGTAAATAATGAATACGTTCAAACAGAGGGTAATCAATAACCCATGCAGTCTCCGGGCTATCACCGACAAAACCATATGCCACTGAACCGCTATCAAAATGACGGAAAACGGTAAGTGCCGCATTGGGATTACGCCCATCACCGTCCCAGATATAATCCATAGCATGATCCAGGTCGTGTTTACCAATAGTCTTGAACCAAGCCTGTTTGCGCTCCATGTAACGACGCTGGCCTTTCCAGTAATCACTCCAGATATCAAAAAAATCCAGATTACTGCCGCCATTCGCTGGCACCTTCAACTCATTGACCATCTCCCCAATGAACTGTACGTTATTGGTTATCACTGATTGTTCCGGATTAAAAAACATTACCCAAAATTGATCTTCAATTACGTTCAAAGCAATCTGCCCACGGCAGACCGGACCCTTGATGAATCCCTCAATAAAAAATCGCGCATCATCTAACAGAAAACGATAGCGCGATGATGCCGGTATATTAGAAAACACCTTAAATGGGTTGGAGGTAACCTCTGAATCATAGGATGGTAGTTTAGATACTTCATAATCAGGACTCAGAAAAAGTGTCCGATAGCGCTCCATACGCTCGTTAGAAAATTCATAGACGATGTGATTCTTCACCACAATACTTGGGTGATACCTCAACAGCCGATAGTAAAAGGGTGCGGCACCAGGATCGTCATAAGGTCTCAATGCAGACACTTCATTGATCTTCTCACCCGGCGGTGTAGTCGAACGCACTAGACGATAAAACTCTCGCTCTGGAGACCCCGCAAAATGAATATGCGCATGAAACAGATGTTCATAAATATAACGATTGACCAACTGCTGCTTATTTGACGACTGATTCAGAAACAATTCCCATTGTTTGATTTGCGGTAGCACGGTATCTGAGGGGCCCGGTGGTTTAGGTGCTTGCGCACCTTGTGCCAGCCAGGAAACCAGCGTCTGGTATTCTTGTTTCGTCAAATTTGGCATGGCATAGGGCATACCCCACAACGGGTGTTCCTGGGCAAAATCCTCGACCGTTTCAAGCGTAGGGCAACTCTGTTCGCGATCAAGCTCCAAAGAAAAACTATCTGGCAATTGATCTTCATCTGGCTGCGGATGTTGCTTCTTCAGACGCAACAGATGATACAACACCGAGTTGTTAAGATTATTTTCCAGGCTTTGCTGGCCTTCATCAAGACTTGGATTTAGCACCGGCATAAATCCGCGGGAACGCCATTCTTGCGTATTCCTGGCGTCGACAAATAAACGCGTCGGTTGCATATTAGTTATACGTCGAGGGTTATAAATATTTTCTTTACTGGCACCTCGTTGCAAACCTTCATTCGAAGAAAGCTTCAATTGGCAAGGGGCATCGTAACAACCGTGACACACTACGCAGCGCCGATCTAGAATTGGCTTTATATTTCCTTCATATGTGTCGTGCTCCCTGCCTGATATAATAGATGACAGCTGCGACTCAACAATTATTGAGTCGTCCCCCATAGAATGCTGTGCGCCTGGTAGGTAATAGATAAAAACAATCAACAACAGAGCCGCAAGAAAAAATATTGCCACTCGTTTATTGTTCAATATTTTTCGCAAATCCTTCACAGCCTAATATTTTAACAGAAGCGTGTTAGAGCAACGTAATAATTTGAACATAAAGGCCCCGCCCGAACGCACATTGAAAGATCAGCACTCTCGCAATAAATCAGCCATACACACCATTCATTCTTCGCGCATGCCTTCATTAATTCGCCCAAAATAATCACTGCGGAACTGTTCCAGCACAATAGCGACTTTCGAGTCATCAATGCCAATATGAATCAATGCTGCACGGGCAAGTTCTGCGCTGGCCTCATGGGTCTCTGAAACAGTGAAGTGGGCACCAAGCTCTATAAGTTCACGACATTTAGTAAGATCATGCCCGCGTGCAAAAACAGGAACATTTGGAAAAGCTGAATGAATAGAAGATACCACTCGTTCTGCTGCCTTAAAATCATCAAGAGACACAATCACAAAGGGTGCATCATCAATCCCAGCAGCTCTTAAAACTTCTGTGCGCTGCGCATCTCCGAAATATACGGACTTACCGTCCGAACGATCGTGCTCAACAACAGAGGCATCACTATCGATTGCTACATAAGGCACCTTCATCAACTCCATAATATAACCAAGCCGATGACCCATCCGCCCAAAACCAGCAAGAATAACCGGCTTGATTTCCTGCTCTGGCATCTCAATATCAATATCAGGCAACATTGGGATGTGTCTGCGCGAACTCAAAAATATTCGGTGAGCTAATTTTTCCAGCGCCGGTGTTACCAGCATACTCAATATGACAATAATCAGAAGATGCTGAAATAAAACTTCATCCAAAAAATCTACACCTTTTGCTAACGCGAACAGCACTAATGCAAATTCACCACTTTGAGCTAAAAGCAAGGCCACTGAAATAGATGCCTTTTCCTTTATGCCAAACAGACGTGCCAATGGCCAGAGCGTAATAAATTTAATCGCCAATAAAGCGGCCACAACAAGCACAATAACAAACGGATTATCTAAAAACAGGTCGACATTTAAGGCCATGCCCATGGTCATGAAAAACAGTCCAAGCAACAAGCCTCTAAAAGGCTGAATCTCTGCGACAATCTGGTGGCGATACGATGAGTCAGCAATCAGGAGACCAGCGATGAATGCTCCCATGGCCATCGACAAACCAATGCTCTCCATGGCATAGGCTGCACCCAATACCAGTAGCAAAGCCGATGCAGTAAATATCTCGGGGGAACCAAATCGCGCCAGCGTATTAAGCAGCGGGGTCAATATATATCGTCCGGCAATAACGATGCCCAGGAGAATAAAGAGCGCCTTTGCCAATGCAGGGAAAATATCGCCTGTTATGGCTGAATCTGGCGCCGCCATCAATGACACAAAAGCTAATAATGGGACAACCGCCAGATCCTGAAGTAGCAATACTGCTACAGCAGGTTTGCCGTACTCCGAAGAAAGCACCTTTCTTTCCGCTAACAGTTGAAGCACAAAAGCTGTTGAAGACAAGGCTAACGCTAACCCAATTAACAACGAAACTTTCCACGATAAACCTAGAATTTCATGAGTCAGTAATGCTATCAAACCACCCGTTATCAGAATTTGAAGCGTTCCCAGGCCTGCCACTAATCTCTTCATTTTCCAGAGGCGGGATGGGTTAATTTCTATGCCGATAATAAATAACAGCAGCACCACGCCCAATTCAGCGAGAGGTGCAATCTCATCGTAGTTCTCAATATAACCTAGCCCAGATGGCCCTAGTATTACCCCAGCGACTAAAAACCCTGGGATGGCACCAAGACCTAAGGCTTGAAACAACGGCACCGCAATCACTGCCGCCGCCAATAGAATGATAATGTCAGTCAAATATTCCATGTTTACATATTGCTATTCATTTAATACTGGCCTGCCCGCATGCGATCACCGTGTCGCCCATAAAACCACTTCATGATTAAAGGTGGTAGCAATGTGGTAAGAGCAATCACAATGACCAGACCTGCGTAGATTTCATTACTGAATATGCCGCTTATCCTACCCAGCTCTGAAAAAATAAGACCTACCTCACCACGGGGAATCATCGCTAAGCCAATCATCCAGCGTGCGGGCAAAGATTCCTTTATAAGAAGTGCACCGACAAGCTTACCCACGACAGCCGCTATTAGTAGCGAAAGCGAAAACCCCCAGATAAAGGATGACTCCCAATCGATCTCACGTAAATTTAGAGAAAGTCCTACATAGACAAAAAATATTGGCGTAAATAGTTGAACAATAGGCTTCATCTGATCTTCAATACGATCCGCAAATGGCTCATCGATGCGCAGAGCCACACCCAACGGCAAAAAGAAACGTCTTGAGAGCGCCAGACCAGCGGCAAAACCACCCAGCAATTCCGGCGCACCCAGCGCATTGGCTAGCCAGGCAAAAAACAGCACCAGCGATACAATGGTAGTAGGGAGCAGACCGGGAATCTCGCTGACCGCATCGAAGCGCTTGATAATCAATGAGATCAACTTGGCAGCAATAGGTGCCAGAATAAAAAATGCAAACACAAATACCAACACCTTACCCGCGCTAAACAGGCTCACCCCGCCACCGATAGAAAACTCGTAGAGTAGCGCCAACAGCACCACGCCCAGCACGTCATCTAATACAGCCGCACCCAGTACAATTTGTCCCTCGGGTGACTGTTGGCGTTTTAGATCAGTCAATACACGCACAGTAATGCCGATGCTGGTGGCCGTAAGTGTGCCACCGATGAACAACGACACCAGCAGCGACAAACCAAACACCCAGTAGCTTAGCGCGAAGCCGAATACCAGCGGCAAAATAAACCCCGCTATCGCCACTACGAAGGATTTCAATCCGGTGCGCGCCAAACGTTTAACGTCTGTGCCTAAACCCACCTCGAACAACAGCAGAATAATGCCTATCTCTGCCATCAATCTGATAGCCTCAGCCGGCTCGATCCAGCCCAGCAAGCTGGGCCCTAATACGACACCAGCGAATAACTCGCCAATCACTGAAGGTGCCCGCATGCGGGTCGCCAACTCCGCAAACACTCGCGCTGTCAGGAGTATAACTAGCAGATAAAGAAAAAATTCATGGGTTTCCATTAAGGTACTACCAACTTATCCCTTGAAGGGCACAATAACTCATAGCGTAAGGCTATAATTGATTGCAGAAAAAATGTTTCGCACAAAATGCTCTATTTGTTCATTATGCATCGCTCGACTATAGCATTACGCGGACCACTTCCAATCACGAATTTCCGGCATATCCTGTCCATGCTGAATAATATACGTTTTGTGTTCGATTAATTTATCTCGCATTTTCTGTTTTAGATATGCTGCCTTTGAACCCAGTGACGGCACACGATCAATCACATCCTTCACAAGATGAAAGCGATCCATATCATTAAGCACCACCATATCAAATGGCGTTGTCGTAGTACCTTCTTCCTTGTAACCACGCACATGCAAATGATGATGACACATGCGACGATAGGTGAGGCGATGAATCAGCCATGGATAGCCGTGATAGGCAAATATCACGGGAGTATTTGCGGGAAACAATGCATCGAAATCATCATCCGACAAACCATGTGGATGTTCGCTTCGCGGTTGCAGTGTCATCAAATCCACCACATTAATAACCCTGACTTTCAGATCAGGAAGATGTTGCCGCAATAAGTCCACCGCTGCCAGAGTTTCCAGCGTGGGTATATCTCCGGCACAAGCCATCACCACATCCGGCTCACCATCTTGATCGCTACTAGCCCACTCCCAGATACCAATACCCACACTGCAATGTTTAATCGCCGCATCCATAGTGAGCCATTGAAGTTGCGGTTGTTTACCCGCAACAATGACATTGATGAAATTCTTTGAGCGTAGGCATTTGTCAGTAACATGAAGCAGACTATTGGCATCGGGTGGTAAATATACCCGGATGATGTCTGCCTTTTTGTTCACCACATGATCGATAAAACCCGGATCCTGATGAGAAAAACCGTTGTGGTCCTGACGCCAGACATGCGAGGTCAGCAAATAGTTGAGTGAGGCAATAGGCCGCCGCCATGGAATTTCTTTACTTGTCACCTTTAGCCACTTGGCGTGTTGATTAAGCATAGAATCGATAATATGAATAAAGGCTTCATAGCAGGAAAAGATACCGTGACGACCAGTAAGCAGGTAACCCTCCAGCCAACCCTGGCAGGTATGCTCGCTAAGTATTTCCATCACTCGACCATCATTTGCAAGATGATCATCTTCTGGCAAGGTTTCCGCCTGCCATGCCCGGTTGGTGACCTCAAACAACGCGCCGAGTCGGTTAGAAGCTGTCTCGTCAGGCCCGAACACACGAAAATTCTTCGCCTTCTCATTGAGATTCATTACCTCACGCAGCAGCTCACCCATTGCACGCGTTGCTTCGCCCACACTCTGCCCCGGCTGCTTCACTTCCAGCGCGTAATTGCGAAAATCAGGCATCTTCAAATCTTTTAGTAACTGACCGCCATTGGCCTGGGGAATAGCACCCATGCGCCGCTCGCCCATAGGTGCCAATGCAGCAAGCTCCTCGCGCAGTGTGCCGTTGTGGTCAAACAGCTCATCTGGCCGGTAACTCTTCATCCATTCTTCAAGCAAAACCAGATGCTCAGGCTGAGCAGCGAGATTTCCAAAAGGTACTTGATGAGAACGCCAATGACCCTCGGTTTTTTTCCCGTCAACCTCTTTCGGGCCTGTCCAGCCTTTAGGCGAACGCAATACAATCATGGGCCAACATGGCCGCGTTGTTACACCATTAATCCTCGCGTTATTCTGAATCTCTTTTATTTCTGCAACGATGATATCCAGTGTTGCAGCCATTTCCTGGTGCATGACATCTGGATCAGAGCCTTCAACAAAATAAGGTTTATAACCGTAGCCGATAAAAAGTTTTTCCAGCTCATCGTGACTGATCCGTGACAGCACCGTGGGGTTGGCAATTTTATAGCCATTAAGATGTAGTATCGGTAACACCGCCCCATCGGTTGCCGGGTTAAGAAACTTATTGGAATGCCAGGCCGCAGCCAGTGGACCGGTCTCTGCCTCACCATCACCCACAACACAGGCTGCAATTAAATCGGGGTTGTCAAACACGGCACCATACGCATGAGAAAGCACGTAACCCAATTCGCCCCCTTCGTGAATAGAACCCGGTGTTTCCGGTGCGACATGGCTGGGAATACCACCTGGGAAAGAGAACTGTTTGAACAATTTTCTCAATCCTTCCTCATCCTGACTGATGTTGGGATAGAACTCGCTGTACGTCCCCTCAAGATAGGTATTTGCCACCAACCCTGGGCCACCGTGTCCGGGGCCAGCGAGATAAATCACATTCAAATCATCCCGCTTGATAACACGGTTCAAATGGGCGTAAATAAAATTCAGACCTGGCGTGGTACCCCAATGTCCGAGCAATCTAGGTTTGACGTGCTCCAGCGTTAATGGCTCTCTGAGCAGCGGGTTACCCAGCAGATAGATTTGCCCCACGGAAAGATAGTTAGCCGCGCGCCAATAGGCATCAATCTGAACCAGCTCTTGTCCGGACAGCGATTGTCCTATCACATCAGTTTTATCTGTATTTTCCATAAAAAGTCCTTTTATATTTTTTGTTCGCCACACTTCATTTCATTCACAAGCCCCATTGCATCGAGCGCCATCATTTGCGCTTCATCTACAGGCACTACCCAAACTTCACTTTGGCTTTTTTCTGTACTGACACATACCTCTTTCCCTTTAGACGTATCGTTAAGCAATGGATCCAACTCCATTCCCAGCCACCCCATGCCGCGCAGAATTTTTTCCCTGACCTGTGCGCTGTTTTCACCCACGCCACCACCAAACAAAATGGCATCGACACCACCTAATACTGCCAAGTAAGCACCTATGTATTTGCGAACTCGATAGCAGTAGATATCCACTGCCAACTCTGCTTCGGGTGTATTTGAATTCAACAGTACTCGCATATCGCCACTATCACCCGATATGCCGAGAAGACCGCTTTGTTTATTCAAAATCTGTTCTATCTCATTTGCACTCAATCCCGCTTCCCGCTGCAAATAAGCCATTACTGTTGGGTCGATATCACCCGAACGGGTCGCCATGACCAAACCTTCTAGCGGTGAAAAACCCATAGATGTATCCACTGGCATACCATTATCAATTGCGGTAATAGAACAACCTGATCCAAGTTGTACAGAGATAACTTGGCCGCCACCCTTAATCTTTGATCTAATTTCTCGCCAACGTTGCCACATAGCCTGGTGTGCAATACCATGAAATCCATATCGACGAATATCATGCCGCTGGCACAGCTCGCGTGGCAGCGCATAGGTAGCCGCGACCTCCGGCAAATTTCGATAGAATGCCGTATCGAATACCGCCACCTGGGGCACACGCTCACCTAAGAGTTGGCGAGCATGGCGAATCCAAATCATGGCGACAGAATTATGCAATGGAGCCAGCGGTATCAGTCGTTCGATCTCTTCTTCAACTGCGGCATTGATCAAACAGGGCGCAGTAAACCGTGCACCACCATGAACCACCCGATGGACGACCAACCCAATCTCAGCGACATCAACTGAAGCAATAAAATCGCCCAGTTGCGATTGACCAGAAGTATCAATGACATCGTGATGTACTTCGGCAAGCCGTTCCAGGCCATTGCTGTTTTCTGCAAACAAACTCAAACGTAATGAAGAGCTGCCCGTATTTATGGTTAAGATTAACATTTAGAGACCTTTATGCAACGAAGGGCACTGTAGATTCAAGCTGTCAACTTATTCGTTGATGAACACAACACTTCACAGAGCAGTCCATCATTTCAAGCCATCTCCATACTCTGGATACATGTCACCCTACTCCACTTAGAAGGAACTCTCCCACTAAACAGGCGATAGTGAGCGACCTTCAAGAAAGACCTATAAAAATAGACCATTAATAGGTCCATAAGTAGCTATAAATCACTGCCCTTGGACTGCTGCGTAGCTTATTAATTTATCAAAAATAATTTTTTGATGAGTACGAATTGCATTATCTTCATTAATTTTCTAAAAAATTGCACTAATTAAAATATATGCAAAATATTCTCTACCACTACTACGAGTTCGGTGAATTCTTTTTGCATTCATTCATAATATGCTCTGGCGCCACACCAAGAAGAATTGGTGCCTGAGGCCCATCAACTTCAACCTGAACTAACTGACAGTCTGCACCCGGACTCTCTTGACTAACTTCATTCTTACGAACCTTCGCAGCACTCTTATCTGAAAATGCACTCATGACATAAACTTTGTGTTCAGGTTCAGCTTTGTTGGTCATTATTAATAGCCATATCTTCATATATTTTTCTCCTGAAAATTTATAATAAAACGTTATTATAGATTAGAAATGCCCAAGGGGTGAGTGCTATTAGTTTGCATCATAAACTGAGCCAGCGGCAATCCCCTCGCTAGCGGTTGACCCTGACATGAATGCAACAAAACTTTTCAGCAATGGACTCGCAAAAGAAATAGTAACCGTATTACGCAGATAATGCCCCAGCAATAGCACGTAAAAGCTTAGCGCCATCGCCACACCATGCGCTGCCATGCATACATGCGAGCACTGTCGGGTCCGTTGCTGCCAGTTTTTCAAATAGCGCTACGAACAGGCGCTTAAAGCGCTCATGGTTTTTTATAAGCACTACCACAACACCCAGATGATGTGGTCGTTAAAACCATTTTGAGCGGGTAAGCCTTACAATTTGACAATTAAATCTGCGACCCATAAGACATAAGCTATACTTACTTAAATGATGCGCCCGCGCTACTGAGATGATGCATCAGAGTACTTTTCGAAGCGGAGAAGGAAAACATGATCGACTCTTATTTAGCACGACAACCCATTTTCGACACGAATGAACAGGTTGTTGCTTATGAGTTGCTTTATCGGGATGACCATGGAGGTCCATTGGCTATTGATGGAAATCAGGCAACCACTGAGGTTTTAATCAATAGTTATATTGAAATCGGCTTATCCAAGCTGATTGAGCACCATCAATCCTATATTAATGTAACACGTGATTTCATTATCAATCATGAGCAGTTGCCACCGCCAAGCCAGCAACTGGTGCTTGAAGTCCTTGAAGATGTAGAAGCTGATAATGAGGTTATTGCAGCCGTTCAGGCGCTAATAGAAAAAGGCTATCAAATTGCACTCGATGATTTTGATTATGATCAAAAACACAGCGGGTTACTTCCGCTTGCTCATATCGTGAAGGTTGATATTCTGCAACACGATACGGATGCCTTGACTAAGCTATACACCTCTTTACGAAATTTTCCAGTTAAATTATTAGCTGAAAAAGTTGAAACGATCGAACAATTTAATCATTGCCGTGCTTTGGGATTTGATCTTTTTCAAGGCTATTTTTTATGTCATCCCAAAATCATGCGTGGCCAACGTTTACCGGCTAACCAGCTTCATGTGATGCAGTTGGTGGCGGAGCTACAGAAAAATGATGCGGAAGCACGCAGCCTGGAGAAGATCATCGAACAAGACGTTGCACTCAGCTATAAATTGCTGAGCTATATCAACTCTGCCGCTTTCTCACTTAGGAATAAAATTGAATCTATTCATCACGCAGTGGTCTGCCTAGGTCAAAGCGAAGTTCGCAAATGGGCCAGCATGGTTGCATTGTCCTCTGTTGAAGGAGCATCTAACGAATTAATTCGTATTGCTTTGCTACGCGCAAAAATAGGCGAATTACTAACTGAGGTTGCTGGCCAAGGAAACCCAGGCACCGCGTTTATGGTCGGGTTATTTTCCACCCTGGATGCCTTAATGAACATACCTTTAGATGAGTTATTGACAAGGGTTCCGATTTCCGCTGAGGTCAATGATGCGTTACTCCATCGCCAAGGTCCGTACGGCCAAACTTTGGGTGTTGCTCTCGCTTATGAACGAGGTGATTGGCAGGCAATAGATGAAGCGGGATTCAGCGAGGAAGTGATCGCTTCTTGTTATTTACAGGCCGTACAATGGAGCGATAAAACCTCAGGCCAGTTAGCCAAAACCGCTGCTTGAGATAAGTTTCCAAGAACGCTCAAAAATTACATTCCATACTTCTCTATATGCTGCTATATAATTTTCCAAGTTATCAGTCACAATTATTCTGGGGCATACTGCAGTCCCTTCATCAGCTTCCTGAAAAACCGTTTCGCTACCCGCTTATCATAGATATTTTTATACTCAGACATAACTCTTTAACTTGACAACACCGTATCGGGGATAAGACTCATGGAATCGTTCCTTGCCAACATAGGCACTCAATCGAAAAAGTCTATGGTTTTGCAGACACCAGATGACTACGTTTCAATTTTCTCGCGTATAGCGATCCAAATTTGTTACACCACACCCTGATTAATTCATAACTAACCACAATACCTCGCTCATACAACAAACCTCCAACATCCCGATGACTGCGGTTAAACTGATCGTAGAGCGATACAGAATATTGAATGATTTCAGGTGAGAACCTATAACGTTTTTAATCTGCTCATTCGGCAATTATCGCCTGGAAGCACTTAACTTGTCAGTACAGCAGAAAAGGTTATTTCGGGCGAAAAATAATTTTATCATTTTCGAGAATAAAGCTACCGCCACCCAGATTTCTGTTAACTTCATATGTGTATTCGTTGATTTTTATAACAACACCAGGGAATATTTTTTTATGCACAACTACTCGTACATTTTCGAATTGTTTGATCTGCTCCATCACTTTGCTCAGCTGCTGCTCCAGAGATTCTAAATCATTTTTTATTACTTCCTGCGTAATATTGGCCTTGCGTATGACTTCGTCTGAATCAGCCTTTGGGTGAAGCTTGAAATGGGTTTTAATTTGGTCGAGGTGAGAAGTCTCGCCCTCTTTTATTTCAATAGCCTCTTTCAGGTCTCGCTGCTGTTGTTTAGCTTCCTGAGTAAAGCCAACACTAACAATGGTTTCGTGACAGGCGCTGGAGCCCAACACAAAAGCTTCGATCATTGTTTGCGCGGTGATTCTACCGCCTATTATTGCATTATGCCTGGATTGCTTTGAACCAACTGTGATCGCGTTATTCGATGAAACCTTGCTATTTATAATGCTGCCAGTAACTGTGATATTACCATTAACAAATACATCGGCATTTTCAATGAACCCGGCACTTACTTCGCCAGGAGTATAAACTTCACTCTTCAAGCCACGAATGCCACCTTTTACAACAATGTCCCTACCCGCACGCACACTGGCATCTTCAACATTCTTATCGATAAGGATACTTTTCTCGCTTTCAAGCACAAAACCTGCCAGCACATGACCTTTGACATGGACGCCGTTAGTGCTGTGTATATTGCCAGTTTCCTGCGAGACATCACCTTCCACTATTGAAAGGTCAGTCAAGCTAAGATGTGTACCATTAATAATAAGTGTTCCATCTACGTCAGCAATAATTTTATTACGATCATTTAAATGGGCCCCCTCTAATTCAAGCCGCATCTCATTTGGTGGAACGGCCTTTATCGCACCCCCCCATACGTTGACACCATCCTCTTCATCTCCAACCTTAGTCACATGAGCTATGATGTCATCTTTTTTAAAATTCCAGAGATGATTGTGCTCATGAAAATCAATGCGACCTTTGGCGAGTTTTTCTCCAGCAATATTTTCTGCTTGCGTGTACACAATCTCTGCATCTACCCCATCCCGCGGCAGCTTGGCCTTTGCAACCAGCACGTCCTGACAACCTGAGCTATCCTCGCCTATCGATTCAAGCGCTTCTGTGATGGCCGCTTCATCAATTCCATATTTTATTCCACTGACCTCGAGCAAGCTGGTTATATCAGCAAGCTCAATGGCTGTGCCGTCAGCAGATTTTTTAAATAAATTCAGCCTTGCCTCCATGGCATCGTTTGTTACTTTCAGGCCAGGATCAATGCTAAGCTGAATTACGTCTTCATTGGTTTTGCAAACCAACATACCTAATGTCGAAGAATGAAATTCATGACTGTTTTCATCCTCTACAATGTTGCCTTCAATTTGTATCGCAATATCTTTTCCTGATGTAGCAGGGGTTACATTGCCGTGAATATCTTTGCCCGCTTCGCCTGTCGTGGCCAACCCGCGTGTTGCAATCAAAACACCAGAGCGCATGACATAATCTCTCTCAGTGTTTTCGTCATAGTCTATATTCCACTTAAACCAGGCATCACAACCATGAACAACAGGAGTGCCTTCTGCGACAACCAACCCACTTACAGGCTGCCTGGATTCATTTAACATCACCAGGGCATCAGTCAGCACCTCTTCTTTTATGCCAAATATAATTTTATGTTGTTGAAGCGTTTTGATGATGTGATCAAACTCAAGTGGCTGACTTGCAGATGAGGGAAGAAATAAATCAACTGTCACACTCATATTGTCATCTGATATTTTTAGTGGGCAGCTAACAGCTATGGTGTTGCATTCAACCTGAATTGTTCCGAACCATTTTGATCGGTACTCAATGTTAGCATCCACTTTTACCTGATCAATTCCTTCGCCAGGTTTGATCATGTCATCACGACCCGGTTGTGTGTTCACTGCCTTCCCATATATGCTTTTCCCTGCCTCCCCCTGGGTTGGCGGACTATAGATCGCGATAAGCTCACCCGGAAGAACGACATAATCCTGGACTTTTTCCTCATCGATATGCCATTGCAATAATGCATGTTGCCCGTGGACAGGCGCATCACCTTTAACAATGCAAAGATGACTTTTATCTTCTTCCAGCTGTTCTGAACATTCGCCTGCGTTAATGCCTGTCTGGGTGGGGCGCTCCGAACTCGGTAGGCGGCCTTCGTTTAGCTCCGCTAGAATCGCATCTATTTTTTTATTTTTGATACCATATTTAACATCTAATTTTTTAAGCTTGTCATGTACCTGCTTGGAATTAACAGCACTTCCACCACCAGAGGGGACTTGCAAACCCTCCATATATACAGCCAGCTTGTCATGCGAAATTTTAAGGCGAAAGCGGCCATCAACAGCCGGCTCCTGACTGTTTTCTTTTTCCTGATTATTTTCGGTATCACTCATAAGATGCAAATTATTTTCAATCAACCCTAATTAGCACTAGGCAATTAAGAGACCATTCTTAACTTTCCATTAAAGGTATCGACTTTAGCGCAGAATGCTAGAGAAATGTGAACCACCCTTTTTCATAAAAAGGGACTTCAAAATAAAACGGTCTAAGGACTAAGCTGACCCTTTTAATTCATAGTCAATAAATAGAATTTTCATACTTGCTCGGACTCTCTAAATCATGACTATCTGTCTTGGGTCAGAAGATATAAAGATTGCAGTCTTAGCCTATTTGAAACGAAAAACAATCTTGAAATATAAAACCTTATCTCATCATCATAAACAATTGATTCTCATTAAATATAGCTTAAATTTATTTGATTAAATTATTTAATATGAGACTATTATCCCAACATTACTCTCAAGTCAGGAATCACATTACGCAAATCATAGAAATATATTATAATTGCAGTGTTTTCGTAACCATCCCATACATGGAGTTCTTTAAAATATCACCACACTACTAACAAAGATTCATAATATTTTATCAGGTGAAAAATGACAAAACATCATGACACACTCGAAGCGCTTAATAAGCTTAGCCCGTTACGTGAAAAATTAATCGCGGCCCACAAATCTGTTAGTGAAATTTTTCCCTTTATAGTCCGTATTGCTATTACCATCTATGACCCTGAGACAAATATTCTTAAAACATATATACATAGTAGCGGTGATGACAACCCTCTGGATCACTACCAAGCAACACTCGACGATGCCCCCTCCCTAAAAGCAATTATAAAAAATGGTTTGCCACGCGTCGTCAACAACCTACTTACGTTTGAAGATGGACAGAATGAACACACCAAAAGAATTGGTCGTCAAGGTTATGCAGCCAGCTACACACTTCCTATGTTTAACAATGGTGTATTTTTTGGGTTTATATTTTTTAATTCCGATAAAAAAGATGTTTTCACTGAAAATGTCTTACGCCAAATAGATATTTATGGCCATATGATTTCCCTAACGGTGATTAACGAATTAACTTCCATCCATACTTTAACAGCTGCCATTAAAACAACAGGCGGTATAGCTCATATTCGCGACCCTGAAACAGGCAGTCATCTTGACCGAATGTCACGTTACAGTCGTCTTATCGTTACCGCATTGGCAGAAAAATATAATTTAAATGATAGCTATATTGAACATATCTTCATGTTTGCTCCATTACATGACATTGGGAAAATAGGCATACCTGACAATATTTTACTCAAACCCGGCAAACTGAATGACAATGAAATGACCGTTATGAAAACACATGCCCAAAAAGGACGTGAAATGATTGACGAGCTTCTTGAAAACTTTGGCCTTGAAAATATTGAGTACAAAAATGTGTTGCGCAACATCGCTGAGTTCCACCATGAAACGATTAATGGAAATGGATACCCATCAGGAAAAAAAGGTGACGAAATTCCTCTTGAGGCTCGTATTGTAGCAGTTGCAGATATATTTGATGCCCTAACAAGTTCACGCGCCTATAAAGAAGCATGGGACAACGAGAAAGCGATTCAACTTATTGAAAAACTGGCCGGGGAAACACTTGATCAGGATTGTGTTAATGCATTAATCGAAAATATCGATCAAGTTGAAGAAATCCAAAAGCAGTTTAATGAGAGCACTTATGGGTAACCCATTTAAATAAAGAGCGCACATTAGCTTCCTGAAAAACGTTTCGCTGCCCGCATATCATAGATATTTTTATACCCAGATGTAACTCGTTAACTTGACAGAACCGCTTCAATGCATCGTCCCCTTCAGCGATAATCGTCACGGCAATCGATTTCGCTCTGCTGTCTGACACCATACTGGTCACTAGGCTTAAGACAATTTATCTGATCGTTTTAACAAACGCTGCTCGACCTCCAGCACATGTCGTGTGGTAGTCAGTACCGTATCGGGGTTAAGACTCATGGAATCGATTCCGATCTCCACCAGATATTCGGCCATCTCAGGATAATCCGATGGCGCCTGTCCGCACAGACCAGAGTGGCGACCATTGCGTTTTGCACCTGTCACTGCCAGGCGAATCATCTCTTTTACTCCCGCGTCGCGCTCATCGAAATCGAAAGCGACGATCTCTGAATCCCGGTCTACGCCCAACGTCAGTTGGGTGAGGTCATTAGAGCCGATGGAAAAACCATCAAACAACTTTGAGAATTGATCGATGAGGATGACGTTGTTGGGGATCTCACACATGACGTAGATTTCCAACCCGTTCTCACCGCGCTTGAGGCCATTGGCTGCCATCACTGCCAGCACCTTCTCGCCCTCGTCCACTCGGCGGCAAAAGGGGATCATCAGCTTGACGTTAGTCAGCCCCATCTCATCACGCACCCGTTTCATTGCCGCGCACTCCAGAGCGAAGCCTTCGCGGTAAGCAGGGTGAGCATAGCGGGAGGCACCGCGGAAGCCGATCATCGGATTGTCTTCTTCCGGCTCAAAAAACTCACCGCCCAGCAGCGTGGCATATTCATTACTTTTGAAGTCGCTCATGCGCACCACACAGGGTTGAGGGTAAACGGCGGCAGCAATCGTGGCCACCCCTTCAGAAAGTGTTTTAACGAAAAAACTCGTAGGGTCGCCATGAGAAACGCTGAGCTGTGCGATCTTCTCGCGCGTGGCATCGTCCACCTTTTCAGGGTGAACTAACGCCATCGGGTGCACTTTTATATATTCATTGATAATGAACTCCATACGAGCCAAGCCGATGCCATCAACTGGCAGTGAGGCAAGACTGAAGGCCTGGTCAGGATTACCCAGGTTCATCATGATCTCAGTTTTAGGTTTGCCCAGCTGACTCAAATCGGTCTCTTGAATGACGTAATCGAGAATGCCCTCATAGACATAGCCGGTTTCACCTTCGGCACAACTGATTGTGACTTCCTGCCCCATTTTCAATCGATCAGTGGCGCTCTCCGAACCAACGATGGCGGGGATGCCCAGCTCACGCGAGACAATGGCGGCATGGCAGGTGCGCCCGCCGCGGTTAGTAATGATGGCCGCGGCAACTTTCATGATCGGCTCCCAATCCGGCGTGGTGGTGGCGGCCACCAGCACCTCGCCAGGTTGAAAATCAGCCAAGCGTTTCATATCATTGATCACGCGCACCTTGCCGGCGCCAATCTTGGTGCCGACGGCGCGACCCTCTAAAATAACGCGAGACCGCTCATTCAAATGATATATTTCAAGTACGCTGCCTTTTTTTTGTGAAGCGACAGTTTCAGGTCTTGCCTGCACCATGTACAGCTGCCCATCAAGTCCATCCTTGGCCCACTCCATATCCATCGGCTTATAAAAACCGGCATTTTTTGAATAGTGGTTTTCCACCCGAATGGCGTAGTCGGCCAACACCATCACGTCATCATCAGTAATACAAAAGTGCTCTCTCTCCTCAGCCCTGGCATCAATATTACACGTGTATTCAACGGCGATATTCCCAGTGTTGAGCGTCTTGGTGAAGACCATCTTCTTCTCTTTTTTACCCAGCCGGCGCTTTAACACCGCGCGGTAATCCTTGGTAAATGTCGGCTTATGCACATAGAAGCTATCGGGGTCGATGGTGCCCTGCACCACATTCTCTCCCAGGCCCAACGCGGCGTTAATGAAGACCACATCCTTAAAGCCAGTTTCTGTGTCCAATGAAAACATCACCCCACTGGCCCCTAGGTCGCTGCGCACCATTTTCATCACCACCACAGAGAGGTAGACTTTGAAGTAATCGAAGCCATTATCGAATTTGTAGTGGATAGAACGATCGGTGAAATTAGAGGCTAAGCAGCGCTTGTAGGCGTCAAGCAGTGCATCCACGCTACCGACATTGAGGTAGGTGTCATTTTGTCCGGCAAATGAAGCCTCCGGGGAGTCTTCTGCCGTTGCTGATGAACGTACAGCCACAGAGAAATTTTCACCGTATTCCAGCTCCAATTGCTTATAACTTTGGGCAATTTCCGCTTTCAGATCATCCGGTAGTTCGCAGTCGTCGATGACCTTTCTCGCCTGTTCACCGCGTCTCTGCAAGTCTTCAATATTATCTGGCTCCAACTCATCAAGCGCTTTATGTAGCAATGGCCAGGCGTTGTTATGGTCCAGTACATAGCGGTAGGCCGATACAGTCACCGCAAACCCATTCGGCACACGCACACCCTCGGCACGCAGATTCTGATACATCTCCCCCAATGAGGCATTCTTGCCGCCGACCAGGAGGACGTCGCCAATGCACATTTCAGAAAACCAGCGGATATATTGGTTGGCTGTATCACCCATTGCTTGTCTCCCATGACGACTTAATGTGCTGCTGCATAGCTTCTCAATTTATCAATGACGATTTTTCTGGGCGAATATTGACGCCCTTTCATGATCTTTCTAAAGAAACACTTTGCTGTCCATTTGTTTTGTCGAGACTGCGCGACATAAATAATGGCGGCCACCTTTAATTGATAAAAATACTTCGCCTAGATACTAGGTATCGCCTAGACGTCCTGCCTTTGAGAGAATCTTCTTCGCATATTGTGCCCCGAATTTCAGCCAACAATAACTAGCTGGATAGCATTTTCAATATTGCCATGGCAACAGCTTGTATATCTTTCTCCTGATAGCACCAAGCCGCATCACCGCCTGTATCCAAGCCTATCACGCTGATATCAACACCTTCATCCAGCATCGTCTGAAGCCATACAATATACTCTTGCAAACCCATTTCATGACTGCTGATATTAGCTTGACGCGTACTTACATCCTTATCCTTACCCTTAACCATAATCAGACTACCCTTCGCTCGACCGGCCTGCATGGCATCAACAAATATAATCTGCTCAACCGCAGCTATATGCTTGATGAAACTCATATCGAAATGATCCAGATAATAGACCGCAACATCCGCCCGCTGAACACTGTCATTTTTTTCAAGCCAGCGAATCACATCATAGCCAAGCTGATCAGCGCCATGCGCTGAACCCACCCCGATAACAGCAACACTGGAGGTTGTTTTATCAAACGCTATATCATCTTCTATAGGTGATTTTTCCGGTACCAACACAGACTCATTACGCACTGATAATTTCAGGAAATGGGTTGCACAGGAAATACAGGGATCGTAATTTCGGATTACCTTCTCCCCCATCAAACGTAAACTATCTTCATCACGTTCCAGGCCATGGGCTGTAAGCGACTGACGGAGGTCATCCTCTATACGCGCCTGATTCTGACTGGTCGGTGGCACAATACGCGCCGATACGATGCGACCAGTATCATCAAGCTCATAACGATGCCAGAGTACACCTCGCGGTGCTTCGGTGCAGCCGAAGCCAACACCACTACGGGGTATTACAGCTACCGCAGCCTGATCGGGAAGCCGATATTGTTCCAGCAGTCGCTGTGCCTCATGGAGCGCATAACAGACCTCCACGGCACGGGCAATGACACTGCAAAACATATTGCGGACTGGAAACTGAATGCCCAGCTCATCCAGCAGCACCTGTAGATGTTCAGGCAAACAATCATGATTGAGATTGAGACGTGCCAATGGCCCGACCAGATAAGCCTGACCATCCAGCAGGCAATGTAGCGCCGTTGAGTGCGGCACCTGAAATTCCGAAAAGTGTTCGGCAAATTCCTGTTTATCGATATCCAGCCCTTGACTGGAAATGATGCGCCCTTGATAAAGCGGATAGGCCGGGGCGGAACGCATCGCCACCGAGACAAATTGCTGTTCGACAACCGGCAGATCAAGCGTTACCAGCCATCGCAATAATTGTTGCGCATCATCGGTAGCCACCGCCAACGTGTCCACCATGCGACTCACCGCCACCGCTTCCGGTGCTCTCGAAAAACCACCCGGGATGATGCCCACCGGATGGACTGAGCGTCCACCAAGCAAACTCATCAGATCATTGCCGGCCGCCTGTAAACGCATACCGCGCTGCACTTCTTGAGGATAATCTGCAGCCATTTCCATAATACTGTTAAAGCCGAGAAAATCAGGCAATGCCAGCAAATGCATATGCAGACTGTGGCTCTGAATCCACTCGCCACAATAGAGTACCTGCCGCATGTCACGTATCCATGGCGTGACGGCCACATCGCAGATCGACTCCAGCGCCTGAACTGCGGTCATTTGATAGGCAACTGGACAGATACCACAGATGCGCGCGACGATATCCGGCACCTCATGATACATTCGGCCTTCAAGAAACTTCTCGAAATAACGCGGCGGTTCATAGATGCGCAGCTTGAGATCAGTAATCTGCCCATCCGAGATCACCACATCAAGCGCGCCCTCACCTTCAACCCGGGCAAGGGCGGGAATACTGATCCTGATTTCCTTGTTGTCAGTCACGATCCTCTCCGCTGCGCTGGCGATAATCTTTGGCGGTTTCAGAAAGGGCTTCGGACTGACTGTAGATCATCTGGAAGCGATCCGCGACCTCAGCCGAAACGGCGCCAAGACCTGCAAACCACTGTGCCAGCGCTGCCCCGTTGATGTTCTCGGCAGGACCATAACAACCGTAGCAGGCACGCCCGAATGAGGGACATAAAGCACCACAACCAGTGCGTGTGGCAGGCCCCATACACAATGCCTGCCTGGTGACCATGACACACACTGTCTGGTTGCGCTTGCATTCAAGGCAAACTTTTTCATTGGCATCAACGGGCGGCACACCGAGTAACAACGAGCGTACCGCTGCAATGATCTGGCGACTGTTAACCGGACAGCCCCATAGTTCAAAGTCTACGCTGACATGCTGTGAGATGGGTGACACCTGATCCAGGCTGTCGATGTATTCCGGGCTGGCATAGACTGACTCAAGCCAGTCCCCGCCATTACCCAGATTCCTCAGCGCCTGTATGCCACCGGAAGTGGCGCAGGCTCCCATCGTCACCAGAAAACGACTGCGTTCGCGAATATCCTTGATACGTACGGCATCATGGGCGGTCGATACACTGCCTTCGATGAAGGCAATGTCAACATCTGCATAGGCATCCACAGGGCCCGCCTCAACAAAATGCACTATCTCCACGACACGGCCAAGTTCAAGCAGCGCCTCACCAAGATTGAGAAACGCCAGCTGGCAACCGTCGCATGAGCTGAATTTATGTACGGCCACACGCGGCTTTTTACCCGCCACTGCGCCAAGTTCTTCTGTTGCATTTCTCATTCAGAAACCCCTAATAGCAAAGAACGGCTTGAGTTCGCGGCAATTGAATATCGGCCCCTGGCGACAGACGAAATGAGGGCCATACTGACAGTGACCGCAGAGTCCCACCGCACACTGCATGTTGCGTTCCATGCTGAGCCAGACATCCGACTCATCTATATTATTTTTTACCATGTGTTTAGTCACAGCCTGCATCATCCCCTCGGGACCACACATCATTACCGTGGTGTTCTCTGCGTCATAGTCCAGCTCATCATACAGCTCTGTCACCATGCCAACATGCCAGGGCCATACTGGTGTGCCGACATCGGCTGCCAACAATACCTGTGTGTCGGGCAATGCGCGCCATTGGTCATAGCGCTCTTTCCAGATAAAATCATTGACGTGTTTAACACCCTGCATGATGTTAAGCTTGCCGTAGGACTGTCTTCGGGCAGCGATGTAATTGATGGCGCCGACAACCGGCGCGCAACCGAGGCCGCCGGTAACAAACACAACATCCTGACCCGCTATCTCTGACAAAGGCCAGCCACGTCCATAAGGACCGCGAAAACCCAGTCGCTCGCCTACCTGCAACTGCACCAGTTTATTTGTAACACGGCCCACGCTGCGTATCGTATGATCAAGCGTAGCCGTATCATCCGGGTCTGATGTCATGGTAATCGGCACTTCACCGACACCAAAAAGATAGAGCATATTGAACTGGCCTGGCATAAAGCGGTAAGCATTGCGCGCCTGCTCATCGGTCAGACGTAGACGCAGCGTCACCAGCGATGAAGACTCCTGGATTCGCTCAACTACTTCGGCCTCACAGGGAAGCTGCGGATCCATCATGACAACTTTCCTGCCGTAATTTTCTTCGCCACTGCCGTGATATCAATACCTACTGGACACCAGCTAATACAACGACCGCAACCGACACAACCAGAGCTGCCATACTGATCATGCCAAGTGTCAAGTTTGTGCACGATCCATTGTCGATAGCGTTGTTTGGTATCACTGCGCACGGTAAGCCCATGGATATAGCTGTGCCCCTGAGTAAAACAGGAATCCCACTGACGAATATGTTCGCTTTCGTCAAGCTGCAAACCACCATCATCACTTTCAGAAAAACAAAAACAAGTGGGACACACTGAAGTACAATTCCCACATGACAGACAGTGTTCACTGACATCCTCCCAGATGGAATCATCCCGAATAGAATCATTAAGTACCGTCTGTATATCCTTGCGTATGCCATCAACATCCAAAACCCGAGTTTGGCTACGCGCAGCCTGTTCGATCGTTTCCGCTGCCACAGCTTCTTGTGCTGGCGTGACCGGTGCTGTTGGCAATGCTGCAAGAATCTGTTCAGCCCTTGCGCTGCCCGCCTCGATCAGAAAACCTTCCTCAACCTCGCTGAGGACCAGGTCATAACCGCTGGTGGCGCGAGGGCCATCTCCGGTAGAAGCACAGAAACAGGTCTCGGCTGGTGATGTACAATTGACCGCGACTAGGAACAGCGCCTCGCGGCGCGCCTGATAATGTGGGTCTGAATAACTGCCTTCAAGAAAATGACGATCCTGAAGTTTGAGCGCCGCAAGATCACAGGCACGAACACCGATCACGGCAGTCGACTCCTGTTTTGGCTGTACTGGCTGAAATACTAAACCCGTCTCATCTCTCACAACCCGCCACATAACAGTACGCGGGCTGAATAGCTCCGGCTTCAGTGCCTGTGGACCATTGGCCCAGGAAAACCAGCGCGGGTCAGCATCCACCTGTAAACTGTAGACACCTGGGGACTGATGATCCCTGACACCTCGCGGCAATTGTGCAACATCGTCAAGCAAGTCATAGACGATGGCACCCTCTTTAATGGTCGGGCCGATGCAGCGATAACCCTCCCCAACCAGCACATCGATCAAACGCTGAAAATGATTTCGCGCCAAAAATAATGATCCATGTTTAGCCTGCATTTCTCACCAGAGTTTTAAATTTTGGGGCAAGCTGGTTGCTTCATCAGCAAACCCGTCACACATTAAATAATGCATACTTTTGCAGTCTGCACCATGAAAATAACATCGTCAAATCTGCACTCGTATGTGGCGGCCAGATCTCAGGGGTAACCTAAGGAAGCTCTGATCTATTCACAAACTCGCAAGCGGCGAATCTTCATTTTCAGAATCTTATTGCAGGTTTTCCCTGGCATTTTTAATTCGCTCTGTGCGCCGCATAAAAGACTTTTCCCATTCAACCAAAAATAACACCGAAGAAGAAACGAGAAAAATACGCAACCATGTATTAATGTCGATAGCCGTGGTGCCAAATAAAGATTGCATTGGTACCAGATAGGTAAAACCAAGCTGGAAGATAATGAGAACACCAATGGCAACCAGCACATAAGGATTGCCGGTAAATCCTGCCCGGTTAAACACCGAGGCAGTAATGTATCGAGAACTGAACAAATAAAAGATCTCGAATATAACCAGTGTATTCACAGCAACTGTTCGCGCATGTTCGATACCCATACCCTGCTTCATCTCCCATAGAAAAAGACCTATGGTTCCCCCCATTATGATGAAAGAAACAAATACAACTCGCCAAATGAGGTAATGCGTCAGTATTGGCACTTGGGCATCGCGCGGCGGGCGTTGCATGACATTTTTTTCTGGCGGTTCAAAGGCCAGCGCCAATGCTAACGTTACAGCCGTGATCATGTTGACCCAAAGAATTTGCACTGGCGTTAATGGCAGCTGATGAAAGCCAAACAAGATGGCGGCAAGAATAATCAATGCCTCACCACCATTGGTCGGTAGAATAAAAAGAATTGCCTTCTTAAGATTATCGTAAACCGTTCGCCCTTCTTCCACAGCGTGAATAATGGAGGCGAAATTATCATCAGCCAAAACCATTTCGGCGGCTTCTTTGGCTGCTTCTGTTCCATTTTGACCCATGGCCGTACCTACATCAGCACGCTTCAAAGCCGGCGCATCGTTTACACCATCCCCTGTCATCGCCACAATCAAACCCTGCTCTTGCATTAGCCTGACTAAAAGCAGTTTATGTTCCGGATTGACACGCGCATACACATCAACATCTTGCACTCGCCGACGCAGCTCATTCTCGCCCATTGACTCAAGTTCCTGTCCGGTAATAACGTCATCGTAATTAGCAAGCTTGAGTTGCTGGGCGATGGCACGCGCGGTGACAGAGTGATCACCAGTGATCATCTTCACCCGGATGCCTGCCTGATAACAGGCTTCTACCGCCTCAATCGCTTCCTCACGTGGGGGATCAATCAAGCCGAACATGCCGAGCATAACTAGATCACTTTCAACATCACTAAACTTTAATTCTAACTGATCAGAATTGACGGGCTTGAAGGCAATAGCCAATACTCGCTGACCTTGCTGCGCCATCTCATCAACACGGCTTAACCAGTAACTTCTGTCCATAGACTGATCGCCGTCAAGCGATCGCTGCTGAGCACACATATCCAACACGCATTCTGGCGCGCCTTTAAGAAAAATGAAAGAATCACCCGTGTGGCTGTGATGAAGCGTCGCCATAAAACGGTGCTCTGATTCAAAAGGAATAAGGTCGGTGCGCGGGTACTGTTTTCCCTCGGTCTCACTATCCAGCCCGACCTTTAAACCAGAGATTAATAACGCTCCCTCCATTGGATCACCATGAACCAACCATGCATCATTCCTTTGCTCCAGCGATGCGTCATTGCAAAGTATTGCAGCCCGAGCAATCTCCTGCAAAAACGGCTTTTCCTCCTGCAGAACATTTCTACCCGACAGCGATATTGCACCATGGGGGTCGTAACCCGTGCCACCTAACTCAAACAAATTATTGGCGGTGGCTATCGTACGCACGGTCATTTCGTTACGGGTCAGTGTGCCTGTTTTGTCCGAGCAAATTACTGTGACCGCGCCCAACGTTTCAACGGCAGGTAATCGGCGAATAATGGCGTTACGCCGAGCCATGCGCTGCACACCGATGGCCAATGTGATGGTCATGATTGCGGGCAAACCTTCGGGTATCGCGGCCACCGCCAAGCTGATAGCAGCAAGAAACATTTCAGTAGCGGAATAATCCCGAACCAGCAAGCCGAATGCGAAGGTAATCACCGCAATACCAACGATAGCAACAGTAAGCCAGCGGCCAAACTCGGCCATTTGATGTAACAGCGGGGTTGTCACTGACTCTACTTCCGAGACCAGTGTACTAATGTGACCAATTTCGGTTAGTGCACCGGTTGCAACGACCACACCAGCACCTTGACCATGGGTCACCAGGGTGCCTGAATAAGCCATGCAACGACGATCACCAATCACCGCCTCCTGCGCGACAGGATCGATGGTCTTTTCTACCGCCATCGACTCACCTGTCAGTGCTGACTCCTGAACCAGAAGTCCCTTAGTGCGCAGCAGACGCAAATCTGCCGGCACCTTGTCGCCTGATTGCAACAAGACAATATCACCGGGCACCAATGCTTCAGCGCGGATCGTCATTTGTCGACCATCACGCATAACCATGGCATTCGGAGAGAGCATCTGTCGTATTGCCCTCAAAGCATTCTCGGCCTTGCCCTCCTGCACGAATCCGATCGCTGCATTAACAAAGACTACGCCAAGAATCACCGTGGCATCGACCCAGTGCCCCAGCATAGCGGTGACGGCACTCGCCGCCATCAAGACATAGATCAGTACATTATGGAATTGGTAAAAAAACCGTAGCAGTGGGCCGCGTGTTCTTGCCTCTGGAAGGCGATTCGGTCCGCATTCAACAAACCGGTTAGCTGCCTCTGCTGCGGACAGTCCATCTGCCGTTGTATTACACGATGCTAATACTGATTGCGCGCTTTCTGTGTGCCAACTTTCTGATGTTGAAACTGGCTCACCTGGCCGATCATTTCGTTTTCTGAATACTTTAAGTGAATGACGTGTCACCATAGACAAAATGACCAACACAACCAGAACGATCAACCATTCGATAACCGCAACATCAAATCTCAATACAAGATCGTCATTCATCAGTATGTCTCTAATCCGTTAGTGCAATCTCGAAAAAATATCAGCAACCAAGCCGGGACGGTAGGTCACGTCCCACTGTCTATCCAAGCTACCTATCATATCTGTCACATCAGAGCGATAGATCCGCAGCACCCAACATAGACAAGGTCAAGTTAACAGGGTCAACGTCGGCAATACCCGATACTGCGGCGAGCAGATAAAGGCCTATCTCACCGAAATAATATATCGCCAGCTTGCCTGACAGCAACATCAACACCAGCAACACCGCAAAAAACAGTACGAGATTGATGAGGCTTGAAATCAGAACAATACGCAAAAACATTATGCTGCAAGCAATCAAAATATACGATCACTCGTTGCATTTGAAACAGCAGTTCAATTTAGGTTTACAGAATGCATTACTGAAACATATGAAACCCTGGCTCTAATGGCTATATACTATTATCCAACATCTACTTTCAATTATAGAGTAAACGATCATGTGTCTTGGCATCCCTATGCAAGTACTAGCAATAAACGGTCACATGGCACGCTGTACTGCGATGGGCGTTGAGCGCGACGTAAGCCTGTACATGCTGCCGGAACAGGCCGTTCAAAGCGGTGACTTTGTAATTGTTCACGTCGGTTATGCTATCCAGAAACTCACGCCGGACGCAGGGCAATCGGCATGGACATTATTTGATCAGGCATTGGAGCAAGATACACCCGACCATGCATGAATTATCCATCTGCCAGCGAGTTGTCGATCAACTGAAACAGATCGCACAGACACAATCGGCAACCGCAATCATTCGGGTCAAGATACAGTTGGGGCCCTTTTCCGGTATCACCGCCGAAGGTTTTCACCATGCTTTTCCCATCGCCGCTGCAGACACCATCGCCAGTGACGCTGAACTTGTCATCGAAACATTGCCGCTCAGTATCCTTTGCAAAAAATGCAATACCAAACATGAAACCTCTCCACAGCAACTGCTTTGCCCGGTATGTAACTCAACCGAGATCCAGTTGCTGAATGGCGATGAGATACAGGTACATAGCATTGAGATCAAATCATGAGCCAGGCGAAATTAAATTATGAATAGCCCGGGTCAACTATGGATTGAGCGCATCAAAGAAATTACTCCGCCACACAGGGTGCGCATAATGAACGTCTGCGGCGGCCATGAGCGAACCATTACCATGGCTGGGCTACGCGCCGTCCTGCCGCAGAACATCGAACTCATCCCGGGGCCAGGCTGCCCGGTCTGTGTTTGTCCCGAGGAAGATATCTACACGGCCATAACACTTGCTCAACAGCAAGACATCATCCTCGCCACCTTCGGTGACATGCTGCGTGTGCCCGTCAATGTACCCAAATCACATGCTCGCAGCCTGGAACAGGCCCGCGCCAGTGGCGCGGAAATCATCCCTGTAGCGTCACCGCTTGAAGTTGTGGCGCTAGCGCAGCAACAACCCTCAAGACAAATTGTTTTCTTTGCCGCCGGTTTCGAAACCACCATGGCACCGCTAGCCGCAATGCTTGCAGAGGGTGTTCCGGAAAATCTCTCACTACTCTTGTCCGGACGAAAAACCTGGCCTGCTGTCGAAAAGCTGCTGACACTCAGCGACGATAGCTGTGACGCCCTGATAGCACCCGGTCATGTCTCGGCTGTGATGGGCGCTGATGAATGGCACTTTGTTGTCGAGCGCTTTCATACCCCTGTTGCCGTGGCCGGTTTTACGCCACTTTCAATGCTGGCGGCGATTCAATCTGTATTGAAACAGATCATCAACAAACAAGCTCTTCTCGATAATTGCTATGCCGAGGTGGTCAGACCCGATGGCAATGAACATGCAAAACACTTGCTCAATCGCGTTATGCAAATCGACGATGCCAACTGGCGGGGCATCGGCATAATTCCGGCATCGGGGTTTTCACTGAAACCTGCCTATGCTCACCATGATGCGCGGCTTCGCTTTCAAACCCTTGCTACGCAGACTCGTCCACGCGTCGGCGAGATGCCGCCGGGGTGTGACTGTGCCAAGGTATTACTTGGCCAATGCCAGCCCAATGCCTGCCAGCTTTATGGCAAGGCTTGCACACCGCAATCACCGATCGGTCCATGCATGGTCTCTGACGAAGGTGCTTGTCGCATCTGGTGGAATGGGGGTATTCGCCATCATGCCCGCGTCGCTACCGCCTGACACCATCAAGCCTATAGATGCGACGACGTATAGTATGAGCGCGCGTCAATATCTTATCCGCGGCTATATTCAGGGTGTCGGCTACCGGCCCTTTGTCTTCCGCCTGGCAGAACAACTCCATATCAGCGGCTGGGTCAGAAACCAGAGCGGCGAAGTTGTTATTCATGCTGAAGGCACTTCAGCTCAGCTGCATCAATTTGAACAGGCACTGGTAAATGAGGCCCCGCCACTGGCACAGGTGGAAATCCATCAATACACATCTGTCACAACGTGCGGGCTAGATAATTTTCGCATCGAAGCAAGCATAGAATCTGGCAATGAATCTGGCAATACACGACACATCATGCCCGACCTATCACTATGCCAGCGTTGCCGCGATGAACTGTTCGACCCGAACAACCGACGTTACCGTTATGCGCTAAACAGCTGCACCGAATGCGGTCCGCGTTACAGTATTATTGAACAGTTACCCTATGACCGGGACTATACCAGCCTACAGGATTTTACCCTGTGCCAAGACTGCCTGCAGGAATACAGCGATCCGGCGAACAGACGCTTTCATGCTGAAACCATAAACTGCCCATCATGCGGGCCATCACTTTTTTTTCGCAACAACAGCGGAGAATACCATGGGGCTAATGCCATTAAGACGGCTATTGAAGCACTGCTCGCCGGCGATATTATCGCCGTTAAGGGCATCGCTGCTTACCACCTGATGTGCATGGCTGATGATGAGCAAACTGTCGCTCGCCTGCGTCAACGTAAACGACGTCCGCACAAACCTTTTGCTATCCTGATAAATGAAACCATGCTCGACGCTTGGCATAGACAGGGTATTCTCAACAAACAATACTGCGATCGACTCAGGGAAAACTTTCATCCGATCCTGCTTGTACCATACAGCGATAACGTGCAGCTCGCCGCGCAAATTGCCCCTGGGCTTGATAGCATTGGCATCATGCTGCCCAGCACAGCGTTGCAGGAACTCATCATCAATAAAGCAGGAAAACCCCTGATTGCTACCTCCGCCAATCTGAGTGGCGAACCGGTTATCACAGATAACCATGACATTGAAAAACGCCTGAAAGATGTCGCCGATGGTTTTCTTCACCATACACGCCCCGTGCTAAGACCAGCCGATGACCCCGTCTATCGAATCATCCGCGGCAAAGCAAGACCGATACGACTCGGTCGTGGCAATGCTCCCTGTGAGTTCATATCACCCGTCCACTTTCAACAACCATTACTGGCACTCGGCGGCCATATGAAAAACACTATCGCACTGGCCTGGGATAACAACATCGTTATCTCACCTCATAACGGTGACCTGGAAACGCCACATAGCCTGCAGGTCTTCGAACAGATGATCGAGGACATCCAGAAGCTTTACGGCATTGCAGCCAAGCACGTCGTCTGCGATGCTCATCCCGGCTATGCAAGCCATCGTTATGCCAGGCTTAGCAAATATGAGCTCACCACCGTCTATCATCACCATGCCCACGCGTCGGCACTGTGCGGTGAATTCACTCCCGATGATCACTGGGGTGAACGCTGGCTGGTTTTCACTTGGGACGGTATCGGCTACGGTGAGGACGGATCACTATGGGGAGGCGAAGCGCTGCTGGGTCATCCCGGACAGTGGCAACGTGTTGCCAGCCTGCGTCCATTCCGAATACCCGGCGGTGAAAAAACAAACCGGGAGATCTGGCGCACAGCCTGCGCTTTATGCTGGCAAGCCGGACACGAATGGAGCGGAACATCAAATCATGACGTTCAGTTATTACATGAAGCATGGCGCAAATCAATCAACGCGCCACAGACAAGCTCTGCCGGTCGATTATTTGATGCCGCCGCCGCCCTGATTGGTCTTCTCGACACCAGCAGCTATGAAGGCCAGGCTCCGATGATGCTTGAAGCCTGTGCCAATCAAACAGCCGTCATTAAGCAGCCCATAGAACTATCTCTCTATCAGCAGCATGACATCCTGCACCTTGACTGGCTACCACTGCTCCCCATGCTAACAGACAACAATCATTTACCATCAGAACGTGCGCGTTGTTTTCACAGCTCACTCGCCCATGCGATACTCAATCAGGCGCTTG
>Ga0316204_10001649_pt1 | contig 57723 bp, 50 predicted proteins | sample 6monrhotite_MG_2_FD_205661 | JGI IMG/M metagenome (GOLD analysis project Ga0316204, IMG submission 205661) | Microbial mat bacterial communities from mineral coupon in-situ incubated in ocean water Damariscotta River, Maine, United States -... | ecosystem: Environmental > Aquatic > Marine >...
AAGCCAATGATGGGTTCTTTCGCGATTATTGATGAAACAGAAGAAACACATGGGCCAGAAATGAGTACCACAGGTATTTGTTTGGCACCCAGCATTGAAGCCTTGATGTGGATTATGAAAAAAGTAGGTTTCAAAAGGGTTGAATTAATCGAGCCTCAAGACCATTTTTATGAACAACATAAATACAAAAAAAGAGTAATGATTGCAGGATATGTTGAATAATTAGTGTATAGTTGTGATTTAGAGAATTGAGAAATTCTCATCAACCATGTTTACCAATATCATTTCTCCATCATTTGATATCCTAAACTCTCCATATTCTGATTGTTCAAAATGACTGGCTTTTCCTTCTTCAAAATAAAAGGCGTTAGTGGTAAATTTGATTATTCCATTTCTAAATTTATATGGAATGAGTCGTTGATTTTTCTCTAGTTTTTGACCTTTATATAGATCAATAAATTTAACAATATTATTTTCACTTTTTGTAATAATAGCTTTTCCATGATTTTTTTTCACGATAGTATTTTTGTTGTTTTCTTTATACATGGCACTTTGAATCTTGCCAGCTATTTCAAATCTTAATCGCATATAATCACCTTGCATTAATGATCTTGGATCAACAGGTGCCAGTTTGAATAAAAGTACCTCGCCATTCTTTATCAATTGCTGCTTTTTATTGATATTAATATTTGTGCCAACAAGTATGAGTAGTATAGTCGTCATGGCAAGCCATTTAATCGGTTTGATTGGTATGAAGTGAAAGTTATTTTTTTTATAATTATCTTGCTTGTAGATATGATTTAACATATACCAAGCGGCTAACATGATTGACCCTAATATGACTAATACAATAGATTTATATAATAAAGTGGCTTGCAAATTATAGTAATACCAAGAAAAAAAGCTTATTACTGCGAATACACCGACTACCATTAATACCATTCTATGCCTAGCAAAACCTAAAAGAATGATGAGTAATCCGACACTGATCCCATCAATTTTAAAACTTATGACTACTAATCCGATAGCAGCAACAAAACTTAAGATAGCCGTTTTGGAATCAATTTTTATTTTATACTCTTTTAACAGAACAAAAACAACATTGACAAACACTAAAGAAATTAAAAGGCTACTAAGGGTTTCTGCATGATCAAATAACCAGCCAGCTTTAATCTTGAAACTTTCTCTGAACAAATATTTACCAGTGATTAAAAATCCACTGCTAAAGACAACTGTTAAAATTGCACCAAATCCGATGGCTTCCCAAGCCATATAATATTTACCCCATAAATTCTCTTTTAGCCAAATAAAAGTAAATAGTACAGCAATCAATGCGGTTCCAATGCCAAAGTATCCCATTGAATTAAGACATATCAATAAAGCAAGGAGTCCAAAGGCGGTGGACAATAACCTGTGTGCATACTGCGGTACAATCCATGCTAACAACAATTGATAAAAGCCGAGTATACAAGAGCCAGTTGTGATGCCAACTTTTAAGAAGAAAAATATTCCAATGGAAAACAACAATTGCCCGCTTAGGCTAAATGCCATACCTAACTGGTCAATAAAATCATTACTTTGTAATTTTATAAGTACATAGCCAGCAACTGAACAGAGTAGGCCTAAGACAACAACTAATCCGCCAGTGGGTTGTTTAAAAATAAAACTAAAAAATATTCCAAAGAAAATCATGATAAAGACAGCTGCCAGCCAGCCAGCAAAACCTTGTATAAAACGAATATACCATGGTGTAAAAACATGATCTGATTTTGGTTTTTCTCCTGATACAATGTTGTTTTCTGTTAGTTGATTCCAAAGATTTTGAATGCTCATGATTGTTCACCATTGTTTTCAAGTGTTTTTATTTGATTTTGATCATCTTTTAATAAAGCCATCAACCATTTAACGCCTATAGTTGAAAAGCCGATAATTAGAATTCCTATCAAAAGCAATGTGCCTTCCTCAAAGCTATCACCCATGGTTCTTCCAACAAAAGCAAGGATACATATGATTCCACTGAATACCCAGCTCGATAAGATGAGAACATCCAGAGTCTTAACACGGTAATAAAAATATATGGCAGCCATCCAAGCTACATAAATGAATAAATCATATGAATGCTTGCTGGAATGGAATAATTCAAATATGGTATATATCGCTACCCATGTAAATGCAACCATGGCAGCAATCGTGGCAACTTGTGAAGCGATTCTGTTAACTATTTGTTTCTTGTGACTTAAAAATTCAAAAATAACAGCCGCTAATAAATTGAGAAATGCAAAAGCTAACATATTGCGCTCATCTTGAAAAATCATACCAAAGAAGCTATGACGGGTGTGGAGAAATAATTGAAGCGCAAGATTGGCTAAGAATAACCACAGTAACCATAAGCTACTACTTTTCGAAGTGAAAGCTAATGGAATTATAGAGATTGCCCAAATAAAAAATAATTGCCAAGGATCTTTTCCAGTTTGATAGGTTTGCCCAAAAAGAGCAAATAATGAACCAATGAGTAGAGCTATAAAAAATAATATTGCGGTATTGGCAGTTGAATAGACTTCAGTTTGGGTATAGAAAGTCACACTGATGATAATTAATCCTTGAATTATTGCAAATTTTTGAAAAGTTGATAGTGCCCCCCAATTATAGGCAAAGAAAAATATGCAACCAAAGGCGATGGACAATAGACTTAACCACAATAAAAGTTTACTTAAAAAATTTAACCAATTGATAGGTGTATGATTGGATTCGGAAAGCGATAAAGCCTTATTAATATCTGAATTTTTAATTAAGCCTTGTTGCTGCCATGAAAAAATTTGTCGTCTGTTATCGTTCATAAGTTTTCAAATTTATTTAATTGCTATCTAGCATAAATCATAAACTTGGGTTGATGAAGAAAAAATTAAAGAGGATTGATATTATGAACTTGAAGTGCCATATTTTTAAACTTGATTACAATATATGTCAGAAATAGCTTCTAAACTCTCTTGATCTATTTTATCAAATCGATTCAGTATTGGACTATCAATGTCTAAAACACCAATGATTTCTTGGTTAACTCTTAGTGGAATAACAATTTCAGAGGCACTGGCAGTGTCACAGGCAATATGACCTTTAAAGGTACTAACATCTGCAATTCTTTGGGTTTTGTTTTCACTATAAGCTGTGCCACACACGCCTTTACCTACAGGAATTCTGGTGCAAGCCACTTGGCCATGGAAGGGCCCTAGCACCAATTCATCATTTTTGAAAAAATAAAATCCGACCCAATTGACATGTTCTAGTGAGTGATATAGCAAGCTAGTGAGATTGGCCGCATTGGCTATTACATCTTTTTCTCCAGTTAATAGACCGGTGACTTGTTGAGTCAATAACTTGTAAAATTTAGATTTATCATCCGTATTTATTTTTATGGTTTTAAACGACATTAAAAAAGCCCCAAATATTGAGGCTTGATTTTAAAACTATTCTCACGTAACTACTATTCATTTATCCTTATTTATTTTTTAAGGCATCTCTGATTTCAGTTAATAGCACTTCTTCATTTGAAGGTTTGGCAGGTGCTGCTGGAGCTTCTTCTTCTTTTTTCTTCATTTTATTCATGCCTTTAACGACCATAAAGATAGCAAAAGCAATGATAAGAAAATTAAGAATTGTTTGAGCAGTACTGCCCCAGTTTATAGTCACAGCAGGTGCGTCTGCTGTGGCTTCTTGAATGGTAAAAGCTAGATCTGAAAAGTCTACACCGCCAATAAGAACACCTATTGGTGGCATTATGACATCATTAACTAGTGATGTGACTATCTTGCCAAACGCTCCACCTATGACTACACCAACGGCCATATCGACAACATTTCCTTTCATTGCAAATGATTTAAATTCTGACATCATACCCATAACATAACTCTCTTTTTAAATTTTAAGAATTGTTATAATATATCAATATAAAGTGTTATAACAATTATAAAGGTCAGTATTTCTGTAAACAATTGTTGTAAAGATAAAAAGCTTTATAGTCTTATGGAATTATAAAGCTTTTTTATGCTTTCTAATTAAGTCTATAAAGAATAATACATATCAAACTCTACAGGGTGGGTTGTCATGCGTAACCTAGTGACCTCTTCCATTTTTAATGCAATATAACCATCAATAGTGTCATCATCAAATACACCGCCAGCTTTCAAAAAGTCACGATCATTATCAAGTGCTTCTAATGCTTGGTCTAAAGAGTGGCAAACCGTAGGGATACCTTTTTCTTCTTCTGGAGGTAAATCGTATAAATCTTTGTCCATGGCATCACCGGGATGAATTTTGTTCTTAATCCCATCAAGACCCGCCATAAGCATTGAAGCAAACATCATATAAGGGTTACCCATTGAGTCACCAAATCGCACTTCAATTCTACGGGCTTTTGGATTGGCTACAAATGGAATACGAATAGATGCAGAGCGATTTTTAGCAGAATAAGCTAACATTACAGGCGCTTCGAATCCAGGAACTAAGCGTTTATAACTATTTGTAGAGGCATTAGCAAAAGCATTAATGGCTTTTGCATGTTTGATTATACCGCCGATATAGAATAAGGCTGTTTCTGATAATCCACCGTATTTCTCTCCTGAGAAAAGATTGTTGCCTTCTTTCATGAGTGATTGATGGACATGTAAGCCGCTACCATTGTCACCGACAATAGGTTTAGGCATAAATGTAGCTGTATGACCATATTCATGAGCAACATTATGAATGACATATTTAGTCATAAGTGTTTCATCGGCTTTTTTCAATAAAGTATTAAATTTTACGCCAATTTCACATTGTCCAGCAGTAGCGACTTCATGATGGTGAACCTCAACAGGTACTCCAATTTCTTCAAGTACTGAACAAATGCTTGCACGGACATCATTTAATGAATCTACTGGAGGTACAGGGAAATAGCCTCCTTTTACACTTGGGCGATGGCCATGGTTGTTATCTGTGTTTGAATAAGAATCCCATGCACCTTCGCGTGAATCAATCTCATAGGCCATTTTTTGCATATCGCATTGCCAACGAACACCGTCAAATATAAAAAATTCAGGTTCTGGGCCAAAAAAAGCGGTATCGGCCATTCCTGAATTTTGAAGGTATGCCTCAGCTCGTTTCGCTAATGAACGAGGATCACGGTTGTAACCTTGCATTGTGTTAGGCTCTAAAATATCACAACGTATGATTAATGTGGCAGCAGCTGTAAACGGATCAACAAAAGCTGTACTGGTGTCAGGCATAAGTACCATGTCTGAATCATTTATAGATTTCCAACCTGAAATTGAAGATCCATCAAACATTTTTCCTTCTTCAAACAAGTCCTCATCAACGGCACTTACAGGTAATGAAACATGTTGTTCTTTTCCTAAAGTGTCACAAAAGCGTAAATCAACAAATGCAATTTCTTGCTCTTCGATTAAGGCGAGTATATCTTGGGCGCTCATAATAATCCTCTGTATTTTAATGTGTTAAAAATAAGTGATAAATGAGAAATAGTGCGAAGCAAAACACAATATGACTCAAGTGTCCTGCAAATTGATACTAAATAAACATCAAAGGCTTGGACTTTCGGATATTATCAGAAGTTAATAGTACAGTCGAATTAATATGAGAAATTAAATAATAAAAAAGAGCTTATTAGGTTCGAAAACGATTTGAGTGTTTCTTGGGTGTATCAACTTAACAAAATACCAAGAATACGCTGGGAGAGAAGGGTATGTTTTGAACCTAAAGAGCTCTCTTAACACTCTTTAGTAAAAAAAGTGTTAACTCAGTATAATACGAAATACATCGTATGTCAATAGCTATTGTTCATTTGATTTTTAAATATTTTAATTAATTCGCTTTTGATTATAATTAACAAAAGAAACTCAATACAAAGCTAAGATACATGAGTTGATGATATTAATCCTGCATAAATTCAAACAATCAATAGTATTAATGGTGCAGAAATGCCAACATTCCGCTATTATAGCGTTTTGAATAAATGTTGGATATATTACAGTGAGAACTACCCAGTTTCATCTTCAGACTCGTAAGGAAACCCCCGCAGATGCTGAAATAATCAGCCACCAATTAATGATCAGAACTGGCATGATTAGTCGTCTCGGTTCAGGTTTGTACAATTGGACACCATTAGGCTTGAAAGTATTACGTAATATAGAAAAAATAATTCGAGAAGAAATGGATAGAGCAGGTTGCTTGGAAATGATTATGCCAACAATTCAGCCTGCTGGATTATGGGAAGAGACCGGCCGCTGGGATAAGTACGGTGATTTGCTATTAAAAATTAAAGACCGTGCTGGTCGTAATTTTTGTTTTGGACCGACTCATGAAGAGGTCATTACTGATTTTGCTCGCAGAGAAATAAAATCATATAAACAATTACCCATTACTTTTTATCAAATTCAAACCAAATTCAGGGATGAGATTCGTCCTAGATTCGGCGTGATGCGCGCACGTGAATTTTTGATGAAAGACGCTTATTCATTTCACTTGTCTAATGAATGCCTGAAGGAAACCTATGCTCAAATTCATCAGGCTTATTGCAATATATTTGAACGCATCGGATTAACTTTTAGACCTGTTGAAGCCGATTCTGGTGAGATTGGAGGCACAGGCTCACATGAATTTCATGTGTTGGCAGATTCAGGCGAAGATGCTATTGCTTATTCTACAGAATCTGATTATGCAGCTAATGTTGAAAAGTGTGAGGTTTTAGCACCTTCTAAGCCAAGACCAGATGCTCAAAAAGAATTGAATACAGTTGATACGCCTAATAAAAAATCTATTTCTGAAGTCGCTAATTTCTTAAATATTTCTCCTAAGAAATTAATCAAAACCTTGTTAGTTGAAGGTATTGATGGTCCTATTGCCTTGGTGTTAAGAGGTGATCATGAGCTGAATGAAATAAAAGCCATGAACTTAGCAGAAGTTGCATCACCTTTGACCATGCTTGATGAAGAAGCCATAAAACAGGTGGCTGTGTGCGATGCTGGTTCTATTGGTGTTATAAATTTAAATTGCCCTATTATTGTAGATAGAGCAGTGACTATTATGAGTGATTTTGTTACAGGTGGCAATGTAAATGGCAAGCATTTAACAGGCGTGAATTGGGATCGAGATGCTAAATATGATCATGTGCAAGATCTGCGCAATGCTCAAGCTGGAGATAAGAGTCCAGATGGTAAAGGGGTTATTAAAATTGCCCGGGGTATTGAAGTAGGTCATATTTTTCAATTGGGAGATACTTACACGCAATCTATGAATGCTGTTGTTTTAAATGAACAAGGTAAATCTCAGCACATGACTATGGGTTGCTATGGTATTGGAGTCTCTCGTGTGGTTGCCGCTGCTATAGAACAAAACCATGATGAAAAAGGTATTATTTGGCCACAACAAATTGCTCCATTCACTGTAGTTATTTTACCGATGAATATGAAAAAATCAGAAAGGGTTAAACAAGCCGCCAATGATTTATATAATGAATTAAAAGATCTGGGTGTGGAAGTACTAATAGATGACAGAAAAATTCGACCAGGTGTTATGTTTGCAGATGCTGAATTATTAGGAGTTCCGCACCAGATTACCATAGGTGACCGTTCCTTAGATGATGGTGAAGTTGAATATAAGTCACGTGTAGACATGAATAATATTCGCATAAAACAAACGGATATAGTATCACATATTGAAAATTTAATTGGATAAGAAATGGTTGATAAAAACCCTAAAAATATTAAAAAGAAAAAATCTTTTAAGGTTTTAGAAAGAGCTGTTTTTCTTAAAAATGCAATATTGAACCCAAAACAAGTGGCTTATGTGGTTCCTAGTGGTAAAACATTAATTCATTCGATTGCTCAAAGGTCTGGTTTAGAAAAGGCTGTGAAAATTGTTGAACTTGGCCCTGGAACAGGTGGGACAACAAGTGGGTTTTTAAAAGAAATGCAAGAAGATTCAATTCTTTGTGCTGTTGAAATAAATAAAGACTTTGTCGATTATTTAAATAAAACCATACACGATAAACGTTTGCATGTCTGTCATGATGGGGCACAAAATTTAAAACAAATTGTCAAAGATCAAGGGTGGGAATATGCTGATGTTGTCATATCAGGTATGCCATTTTCTACATTGCCTAATAATATAGCTAGAGATATTATTCAAAGTGTTTTTGATAGTTTGAAGCCTGGTGGTTTGTTTGTGGCTTATCAATTCAGAGACAGAGTTGGAAAATTAGCAAGTCCAATATTTGGCCAGCCCAAAACCTATTGGGAGTATAGAAACTTTCCACCTATGCAAATATTTGTATGGAAAAAATGAAAATGCAATGAATTCTTCAAGGGCACAACATGGTGATTTAATAGCTGTTACAGGGCAGCTAGGCTGTTTAATAGAGAAAAAAGTAACCAGCGATAAAAGCCTTGAAAGTAATAATATTGATCATTTTTTGCCTTCAAGTTTAATCCAAAAAATTCAATCTTTTGCAAATATAAGTTCTGACAATTCAAAGGGATTGATGTCAAGCTTAAGAGGAGTCTGTCAAGTCAGTCATGTTGGTGCTAAGATTTCATTAGAGCAATTACCCGTCAATCAGCAGCTTAAGAATGATTCTCCAGAATGGTCTAGCCTAGCTCTGTTTACAGGAAATGTAGATCAAATTTGTTTTACATTTACAGTTAATAACTTATTTAAATTGCCTGATAATTGCACTGTAATAGGTCAAATGGGATGTGGTGATCAGGTTAGAGTTTTCTCAAATAATCAAGAAGTAAGCATTAAAGATAATCAAGGGGTTTTACATTGTAAAACAGTTGATTAATATATTCATCCATAATTATTTATATGACTTGTATTTCGATTAAGACTTTCAATCATTGACAAAAAAGCCATTATCATCAAGATCTGGATATGCTTTGTTTTTTTCTCTATGCATTCTAGCAATTCGAGGATAACTCCACTCAAATAATAATTTCTTATATCTTTCATTGTCCATACTGCGACATGTATACATACCCGCTTCTAATCTTTGTTTTTGTGCTTCAAATAATATCACTGCCGATGCCACAGATACGTTGAGAGATGCGACCATTCCTTGCATGGGTATGGTGATGTGTTTATCTACAATACAGGCTGTTTCATCACTTATACCGTCTAGTTCGGTTCCCATGACTATAGCAGTGGGTTTAGTGTAGTCGACTTCTCTGTAATCAATGGCTTCATCTGAAAAATGAGCCGCTAATAATTGATATCCTTTATTATGTAATTTATCAGCTATTGTAGAGAATTCATCAAATTTATGTGCTTCAACCCATTTTTGAGAACCTTTGGCGTAGTAATTTAATTGTCGATAACCCTCTGTAACTGGTATGTATTGTACGTCTTGAATGCCCACGGCATCGCAAGTTCTAACGATGGCATTAAAGTTGTGAGGTTTGTGAATATTATCAAGAATTACAGTTAAATCTGTCTGCCTTTTTCGTAGAACGTCTTTAATTTTTGTGAATCTTTCTGGTGTCATAATTCTAGTTTGTCTTATAAATTTTGTTTAATTACGGATTATTTGATTTAATATTAATTAATTACTTGCTTTAAGAATATTCTGTATGTTATTGTTATTTCAAGTTAAAAATGCCCTTTAATAATAACAATAAAATAATTACCTCAATTTGAAGCCAGACCTCCGCAGTCTGGCTTTTCTTTTTAATATTGCCAATTTAGTCTATATTTGTTTTAACAATCAATGAAGAAAAATAGACTGAATTAATTAACCACTTTTGAGTGCCTAGCCAAAACCCCCTAAAGTTAGGATTAAAGTTGAATTTAATAATCACTCCATTACCCATTTTTTCTGCAATTATAAGTGGGCTATTATTAATAGTTTTAAGTTTTTCTTGTGAAATATAGCCTGATGCCAATGCATTATCGCTGGCTTTCAATGGTGTAGAGTATAGATTTATAGAAGGAGTTAATGAGCTATTACCTTTGATTAATACATGCTGTATATTCTGTAATGTACCAAAACTTAAAGGGTGGGTTAAATCTGCCTGTGCCGAAATAATTGCACCACCAATTGTATTTTTTGCTTTATCTTGGTTGTATTGATCATAGGTTTTATTTCCCACTGTATTCTTAATTTGGGCATTTACACTATTATTTATTTTATCTCCAATATTTAATTGCTGTATGTTTTTTTCAGTCCATATGGCTGATTCTTGGAGGCTAATTATTGTGCCACCTTGTTTTATCCAATTTCCTATGTTGTTGATTGTGGTGCTAGTTAATGCCTTATATTTTCCAGATGGTAATATTAGATGAGTATATTCATGCAAATAAATTTTTGCCAGTTGTTGCTGAGTGATCTTTGTGAGGGCTAGGCCAACTTGTGTATCAAACATATGCCAAATACTGCCTGCTTGATAGGCATTGATATCATTCCCTATGAGTAATAAAACCTTTGGTTTTTTGATAGTGGTTATTGATGGAGATCCCATATCAACTCCATTATTACTAAGTCCATTAGTCAATGCGTAGCTGGAGGTTTGAAAGAATTCAGAGATATTAGAAAGTGCTGTATTAAGAGTGGTTTTATTTTTTTCAGTCACTGGAACAATAATTGACCCAGGTTTAAATTCTTTAAGCTTACCGTTTGCTTTAATGCTAAAAGACTTTTTAGTAACTTTGGTTTTAATGCCTCTGTTTTGTAAAAAATTTAGTGCTGCAGGTGCATTACCATTATGCCAATTAAAGGCATAAGCTATGACATCTTTTGCATAAGAATTTTGAACGGGCTGCCACTGAATATTCATAGTGGAAGGTTCAGTTTTTAATTTGGCAAATGGTACACCCCATGCTTGTGCAATATTCCATGCAGAAACATCATAAAATGTATTATCTTTGAATGTTGTTTGAGTGCTAAATAATGATTTAATGAGAGTATATTGCTTTTGATTAAGACTAATATATAAGGATGAATTTGCATTGAAGTTGTGTTTATTAACTGTTTGTGTTTTATTTAACATTGCAGTTTTAATGTCATGAATGGAAAAAAAATCAACCATTTTTTGAGCTTTGACCCAATCGTTCTTGAGGTCTAATACATAACCTTTAAAGTTTTCTTTGGCGGCATTGGCTATGGCATTTTTAAAAAAATCTTTCTTGAATGTTAATAATTCGGACTTTAATTCATAGGCTCCAAAAAGAGTTGATAAAGCGGTTCTAAATTGATTGTCAATGCCATCTGATAATAGTCGATTACCTTCATTGGTATCTAGATTCCCACCTTTGGCACTTGCTTGTTCGAATAAAATACCAACACTGCCATGTAAATCTGGATAGGTTGAACCTTTACCAGGATAAAAGTCATCGTAACTTTCTTTGGTATAAAAACTTGTGCCTTTTTCGCTGAGAGTTTTTGCATGGAAATGGCCTAATTTACTGGTTAGTTCTATGTTACGTTTAGGTATGAGTGGGTTGGTACGTTCTGGCACCCCTGGTTGAAAGAAGAAAGTTCTATCGCTGCTCATTTCATGGTGGTCATCTATTACATGGGGATGCCATTTATGAAATTGTTTAATTCGTGCTTGAGATTCAATTTGTGTTAATAATAGCCAGTCTCGGTTTAAATCAAACCAATAATGATTAGTTCGGCCATTTGGGCTTTGTTCATTATGTGCACTGTCGTTTCTATCGCTATTATCAATCATACCACGGTTGGAGTTCACATCTGTGATAAAGCGATCATAACCGTCAGGGTTAATGGTTGGGTCTATTATGATTAATGTTTCATTAAGTATTTTGTCAATTTTTTTTGAATGACCTGCAATTAATTGATAGGCATATAATACACTGGCATTTGCACCACTGGCTTCATTGCCGTGAACACTAAAGCCGTTCCAGACACGTAAAATATCATCGCGATTAGCCAGTGCATCTAAGTTTTCCATGTTTTTGTGAGAGCTAATAAACAATAAGACTAATCTGCGGCCTTCATAAGTGATACCATAATCAACTAATCTTGCTCTGGCGGATGAGGCTGCTATAACGCTTAGATAATGAATAATTTGATCGTGTCTATAATGTCTTTCTCCGACTTCTGTACCTGTTACGGCTTTAGGTGTTGGGATTGAGGTGTCGTAACGAGTGTCTTTTGGTAAATAGTCTTCCAGTATTAATGCATTTGCGTTGACAGTAATTAAACAAGTAAACGTCATTATTAGTGATCTAATCATAATTTATTCTTCATTAATATTGTTGTCGGAAAATTACTAGATACTAGTAATCAAACTCAGCAATCACAGGAGTATGATCTGATGGCCTCTCCCATGTGCGAGGATCTTTATCAATATAGGATGCAGTAAGCATTTCGCTCATACTTTGATTGGTTAAGATTAAATCAATACGCAGACCTAAATTTCTAGGAAATCCACCCATGCGATAATCCCACCAAGAATAATGGCCTGCATCATCATGTAGCAATCTAAAGCTATCATCAAAGCCTAAATCAAATATGCCTTCTAGTTTAGCTCTTTCTTTATCGGTGCACAGAATTTTTCCATGCCAATAGTTGGCATCATAAACATCTCTATCATCTGGAGCGATATTAAAATCTCCCAAGACTACAATATTTTCATACTGTTCAGATTGGTCGCTAATAAAACGTGTGACTTGTTCCAGCCAGTGCATCTTATAAGTGTATTTTTCGGAATTTGGTTCTGAGCCATTTACCACATATAAATTGATAATTCGCACGTCATCGATGGTTGCAGCCAAAATTCTGCGTTGGGGATCATCTAAGCCCTCAATATCGGTAATAATGTCTGTTGCAGGGGAAGAGCTGATAATGGCAACGCCATTGTAAGTGGGTTGACCAGCATATATAACATGAAAACCAGCCGCTTTGATGTCCGCTTCTGGGAAATTTTCATCAGTAAGTTTGGTTTCTTGAATGGCTAAAATGTCGGGTTGATGTTCTTGACACCAATTAAGCACATGTTTTAAGCGAACTTTTAGAGAATTAACATTCCAGCTAACTATTTTCATTTGATTTTTTTTTATTAATACCGGCTGTAACTTTATCACAAATCATTGGGAATGAAATAAAAAAAGAGCAAAGTTGTTAGCTTTGCCCTTTTAAATTGCTTATAAAATACTGGCTTTTATGCGGCCTTAATTTTAGTGATTTTAGCTGACTTTTTTAAAGTCCTATCAAATGAGTCAAATGGAAAGTCATCTACTGCGATCACTTCCATCACTTCTGCACGAACTGTAGTTAGTTTATTATGTTCGTTGTTAGTAATAATGTTTTTCTCAAGTGCTTGTTGTAGTTGATCAACTGGCGCTATGGCATTGATTTCTCCTGCTTTTAAGGCTTTAAGAATGCGCCTTTCTAGAGGTTCTGCGTCAATCACTTTTTTCAGAGTTTCATTCATTTGCATGACAATATTATTTTTACTCACTTCTTTGTCAATCCCGTCTGTAAGTCTGGCACGGGTCTCATTTGGATTAAGTATTAAGCTTGCTGCCTTGTGTCCTAATCTGTCTCCTGCTGGTAATTCATGTGTGCCCAATGGTAAAACTAATCTACGTAAAATAAACCCAACAACTTTACTTGGGAAGTTATAGGTTAGCATTTTGAATGCTTGTTCAATTTTGTAAAAGTGTTCATGTAAAGTCCAAGCAACTATGGACTGATCAGCATGATTTGAACCTTGGTCACGGTAGCGTTTTAACACGGCTGATGCCATGTATAAATGACTCAATACATCACCCAAGCGAGCAGAGGTTTTTTCTTTGCGTTTTAAACTGCCGCCTAGGGTTAACATTGAAACATCAGCAGCCAAACCAAACGCAGCGCTATAACGTGTTATTTTTGCATAGAATTTTTTAGTAAACTTATCATGAGGTGCTTTTTCTAGACGCCATAAACCTAATCCCATGAAAAATGAACGCACAGCATTGCTTGTGGTATAGCCAATATGGCTAAAGAGTAATTTATCGAACTTCTCTAATCTTTCCGTTTCATTTTCAATTTTTGCAGCTTCCATTTCTTTTAATACATAAGGATGACAACGGATGGCACCTTGACCAAATATAATCATGCTGCGGGTTAGAATATTTGCACCTTCTACAGTAATCCAAATAGGTAGTCCTTGCCATGCTTTACCTAAATAATTTTTTGGTCCCATGATAATGCCTTTGCCGCCATGAATATCCATAGCAAGTGATATAATGGTTCTAGACATATCGGTGGCATGCATTTTTGCAATAGCAGAAGGAACAGCGGGGATTTCTCCCTGGTCAACTGCTAAGGCAGTCATGGTTGATGTAGCAGCACTGGTATATGTCAGTCCTGCAATTTCACATAGGGCTTCTTCTATACCTTCAAATCTACCAATAGGCATGTTAAATTGTTTACGAATACGGGCATAGGCTCCAGTGGCAAAAGCAACCATTTTAGCGCCACCAGTAGAACATGAAGGTAATGAAATAGCGCGGCCAACTGATAAACATTCTACTAACATCATCCACCCTTTGCCTACCATGTCTTCACCGCCAATCAAATAACTCATTGGAATAAAGACATCTTTTCCTCGAACTGGACCATTCATAAACATAACATCTAATGGATTATGACGGTTGCCAATATCCATGCCCTTTGTGGTACTTGGAATGAGTGCTAATGTTATTCCTAAATGTTCAGTATCACCCATTAACCCATCTGGATCAGACATTTGAAAAGCTAAGCCTACAACTGTCGCCACAGGTGCTAGTGTAATATACCGTTTGTCAAAATTAAGAAGGACTCCTAATTGTTCTTGGCCTTCAAATTTTCTTTTACAAACAACTCCAGTATCAGGTATAGATGTCGCATCAGAACCTGCAGTTGGACCAGTTAATGCAAAGCAAGGAATGTCTTTACCTGCAGCTAAGCGTGGTAAATAATGATCTTTTTGCTCTTGTGTACCATATTGGTGTAATAATTCTGCTGGTCCTAGTGAATTTGGTACGGCTACAGTGGCTGCAACCGCTACACTACGAGAAGCTAATTTTTGTAGCACCATAGAGTGGCCTAGAGCTGAAAACCCTAATCCGCCGTGTTTTTTTGAAATAATCATGCCAATAAAGCCATTGTCACGAATAAATTGCCAGACATGTTCTGGCATATCACCTTTGACATGATTGATTTCATATTCATCAATCATGGTGCATAATTCGGCTACTGGCCCATCAAGAAATTCTTGTTCATCAGAACTTAATTGTGGTGCAGGGATACTATGCAATTTTTTAAAATTTGGTTTGCCACTAAATAACTCTCCATCCCAACTTACTGTGCCGGACTCTAAAGCTGTTTTTTCAGTTTCAGATAGGTTGGGCAGGGCTTTTTTGTAAAATCCTAAAAAAGGTGAAGTGATTAGATTTTGCCTAATCGATTTAACATTTAGAACTGTTGCCATCGCAGCAAACAGTGCCCATACTATGCCAACAGAAAACCAACCTTGTGTATAGTTGATTGTAACTAAAGCCATAGCAACTGCGGTAACAACTGTCCAAATTTTAAGATTTGTTCTCAGGTAAGAGCAAGCTAATGAGGCCATTAATAATGTGCCAAATAAAATAAGAAAATTCATGTGTGGTCTCCTAAAATTAATACCATACGGTATAGTATGGTGGCAAATATATTTAATGTCAATACGGTAGCGTATGGATAACGCTAAAAAACTTAGTTTTTTCTTTCAATCATTGATATTCTGGTGTTTAATGGCTTTGATACATCTATTTATTGACACGGTCTTTGGATCTTGCGTATTTATTTGACAATATAGATTATAGTAAACTTAATCAAGTGACCTCAAGATAAAATTGAGTGAACAAAGAAATTTTTTGATTACAATAATTAAGAACTTGCTTTTGATAATGTATCAGGGATTTTGTCCTTTCTTAAAGAAGAAAGACAATATTTAGAAGAATGACGCCACATTGTAATGTTGTGTCTATCAAAAGGTATGCTGTATTATGAATGAACCCGCCAAAAAGAAATCTTTGACTGCTGAAGACTGGCAGGAAGCTGCGTTAAATGTTATAGCACACCAGGGAGTTGCTGCAGTAGCAGTTGAACCATTGGCAAGACAATTAGGTGTAACTAAAGGTAGTTTTTATTGGCATTTTAGTAACCGTATGGATCTTGTTAAGCAAGCATTAAAGCGTTGGCGAATCAATGATAATAAATTAATTGAAAAAAATATCTTGCCAATTAACAATCCCAAAAAACGTTTATTGGCGTGGTTTCAATTAAGTGCTGAACCTATTCAATCACATTTGATATATAGCACACTATTAGCTGATAGATCGCACACAATGATTTCAAAATTATTAAAAGAAATTACATTAGAAAGATTGGCACATTTACAAAAATCATACAAAGAAATGGGATATGATCATGCTAAAGCAAAATCTCAATCTTTATTAGCCTACTCGGTTTATGTGGGATTCTTACACATGGCCAAAACTCTTTATGGTGCTTTACCTGGCAGTAAATTTGCTGAGGATTACGCTAAATTTGTTGCAGATCAATTAATTCCTAAAAGTATAATTTAAAAAATATTGTATTATCTAGCTATAAGTGACTTTCACGGCCAGTAAACTATTTTTTATTGTAAATCATTTTCTTCAATGACTTGGATAAAGGTTTCATCAGGTTTTATCAATCCCATTTCTGATCTAGCTCTTTCTTCTAAGGCCTCTAATCCATTCTTTAAATCTTCAACCTCAGCCATAAGTTTTTCGTTGCGAGTTTGTAGTTCTTTGTTTTTTTCTAATTGTAATTCATATAAGATTTGTTTTTCTTTCAAATCATTTGAGCCACCATCGCCAAACCAATGCGCCCATAGCATTATAATCAATAAAAATAATAAGGCAGTATTGATAAATTTCATGAAAAAATATAGTTGATATTATAGAGGCCTTTAATTTTACCTCAAATTCAAAAATAAACATACATTTGAGAGTACAAATAATTTTTGCACCGAAGATTTAATTTACTGGATCAAAAAGTACTGGTAAATTTAATTTATTTAATAGGATTAAAGACCAATCTGTTTTATTTTAGGCTGATATTTTCGAGAAACGGGTATCTTTAATCCATTCCTCATAACTAAGGTCGTTTTTCTTGATTTTCTTATGACACTTTCTATGGCACTTGTCGCCACCCAATAAGAACGGTGAACTTGAAAGCCTTGATAGTCTTGCAATTCAACCAAGGCATCTTTCATGCGCATTAATATCATGTGACTGCCTAAATCTGTATAGACTTGAATGTAGTGATCTTCCATGGCCAAACAAATCAGATTGCTTCCCAAATTTACAGGCAATCGATTAATAAAAGTATGATTGGGTTTCTTTTTATCTTCAATCACTTGTTTTGTGTAGATAGCTTGCATCAGTATTTCAATTATGACTCCTAATAAGAATACTTGCGGTATGATGTATATAAAAAATGACATAGAAACAATGAACTGATAACCCACTTGCAAGGTCGCAAAGCCAACTAGAATTGAAAGAGGAATTGTTGCAATTAAAGTTGGGGTTAAAAACCTAAGAATAGGGTGTGGTGATTTGTTTTTAAAATACCAAGCTGTTAATTTATGTGAAAGAAAATATATGAAATGCCCAATATTAAACATGATAAACCAGTATAAAAGTCTTTTCATAAGCGGTATAGCATAACTACCAAAAGGGCCTAAAAATCCAAGCACTAATGAAAATACCAAATTAATTAACAGTGTTTTTAAACTTGGCAAGGGTAATTTATTGGGCTTGTCTATGTCTATTTTACGATTCGTCAATGGGTTTATCTCTGATTGATAGTGCAGTTAACGTATATATTATAACAGTTAGCGAAATTGATATTGTAAATCACTAAAGTTTTGATATATTTAATTTTGATACAGCTAGTTAATGTACTAACAAATAAAATAGATTGAGTATAAATATGATAGAAATAAATAATTTGACAAAAACATTTGGCAACTTGACAGCGGTTGACACGATAAACTTAAAGGCAAAATCTGGGGAGATATTTGGTTTATTAGGACCTAATGGTGCGGGTAAATCCACCACTATCAATTGTATTAGTGGCTTAGTTTCGCCGACAGAAGGCAGTATTAACATTAATGGATTTAATGCCTCTAGTCAATCAGTGAAAGCCAAGCAATCTTTGGGTTTGGTTCCTCAGGAATTGGCTTTATATGAAGATTTATCTGCTCATGAAAACCTTGTCTTTTGGGGATCTGCCTATCAACTTTCGGGTAATATTCTGGAACATAGAATTCAACAAGTTCTGACAGATGTTGGTTTGGAATCTCGTCAAAAAGAACCAGTTAAACAATTTAGTGGAGGAATGAAGCGGCGGTTAAATTTTGCCTGTGCAATCTTACATGAACCAGCTGCATTATTACTAGATGAACCAACAGTTGGTGTAGATCCGCAATCAAGAGAACATTTATTACAGGCCATTATAAAACTTAAAGAAGCTGGTACTGCCGTTATTTACACCACTCATTATATGGAGGAGGCTGAAAGGTTGTGTGATAAATTAGCCATTATTGATCAAGGAAAAATAATTGCTTCTGGAACCGTTGATGACCTACGTGCACAAGTGGGAGAAAAAGATTTAATCACGCTTAAAGGTCATTTTTCCCAATTAGACAATAAAACCGTGTTAGAAAGTTTAGAAATAGAAATTTTAGACATTGATGAAAACGAAATGCGTTTATTAATTAATGATGCATCTACTCGATTAACGCAAGTCTTAGATGTTATCAATAATATTTATGGAAAAGTTTCTCAAGTAACTATCCAACAAGCAAACTTGGAAAGTTTATTTATTAAGCTTACTGGTCGTGCATTAAGAGATGCATCATGAGTTTTACTAAAACAGTTTCCTCAAATTCAATAAAAAAATTATTTTCAGAAAAGTGGCAATTGGCAATGTTTCTAATTATTCCAATAATGATCGGAGGATTGTTTTCATTAATCACTGACTCAAAAGGTCAGGCAAAACCTGTTGGGGTCTTATTAATTACAGACCATGATAAAAGCTTTCTCTCGCAGTTATTAATTGGAGGTTTTAATCAAGGTCCCATGTCTGAGATGTTCATTAGCAAATCGGTAGATAGCCAAGAAGCAAAATTATTAATGGATGAAGCAAAGGCCAGTGTTTGGTTAGAGATTGACAAGGGTTTTGCACAAAATTTTCTAGATGAAAAACCCACCACAATTAAACTAGTTAAAAATCCCAGTCAAAATATATTGCCGCAAATTGCAGAAACAGCGGTTGATGTCATGGCTGATGGTGGACATTATATTCAATTGCTGTTTGCAGAAGAATTAAAGCAATTTAATGATTTGCTTAGCGGGAAAAATGTATCAGATATTCAAATGGCATCAATGAGTGTGCAAATTAAGCATACAATCGATAATTTAGAAGATCAGCTCTTTCCTCCCCAGATTAAAGCCGTTAAACAAAAGGCTGAAACTAAAAAATCAACAGGCAAATCTTTTATGTTGCTCATGTTTCCTGGTATTTTATTTATGTCATTACTGTTTTCTTCTCAAGGCATGGCTTTGGAGTTTTGGAAAGATAAAAGTCAAGGGATAACTACGCGTTTATTATCTTCTCCATCTGGTCTTACACAATATTTAAATGGAAAAATCATGGCTGGAATTTTTGTATACATCTTGATTGCAATAGTCATCGGTATTATGGGTTTGCTCATGCTGAAATTATCTTTAAATAAAATTATTATTATTATAATTTGGCTGATGTTGTCTGGTCTGGTCTTGTTTAGCCTTATGTTACTCATATGTTTACTGATGCCAACTGAAAAATCGGCATCAGTTGTGACCTCTGCCATGGTGTTTCCTATGATGATGTTGGGAGGAAGTTTTTTTCCATTCGAGGCGATGCCTGTGTGGATGGCTGGCATAGGACAGTATTTGCCCAATGGTTACATGTTACAAAAATTTAATCTTTGGTTTATCGATGATGGTTTGCTAAATGTATTAATTACACCTGCAATTATAGCCACAGTATTTTTTGGTATATTGTGGTTTATCAACAAATCATTACTAGCTAAATTTGCGAGGGCTTAAGCATGTTAAAAAATATATTTTTTATAGCCAAAAAAGACTTTATTTATTCGTTGAAAGAGAAAACATTATTGGTTTGGTTATTTATTATGCCCATTGTTTTTTTTGGCTTTATTGGGTCAACTACAGGGGGATTTGCTGGTAATAACGCAAAGACTATTACAAATATTGCCTTGTGGGAGAATAAAATAGGGGATTCTAAAAACCTTTCTATAGCTAAACAAATTATTTATCGCTTAGAACAAGAAAACTTCAAAGTCATTGTATTCAACCAAAGCACTGATAAGGAGGAGCGAAAGTATCATTTTAAAGATTATACTCGCCGTTTATGGCTGCCAGAGAAAATGCAGCAAAAATTAGATGCAGGCGAGCAAATTGAAATTACCTATGCCAGTAAAGCCAAAGGACTCACTCAAGACCGTGATCAATTCTCTATTGAAAAAGCTTTATATCAAACCTTGGGGGATATTTTGATTATGAAAAAAATATCGGGCTCTACTAATGGAGATAGTTTTGATAAGGTTAATAATTTAGAGAAAAATATAAATGTCGAGATAAGTTCCGCAGGTGAAAAATTGAATATCCCATCAGGTTTCAATCAGGCAGTTCCCGGGATTTTAGTCATGTTTATTATGATGATTGCCTTATCAAGTGGCGCATTAAGTTTGTTTTTAGAGCGACAATCAGGTGTACTTAAGAGGCTTGCAGCAACCCCTTTAACCCATCCGGAAATAATATTAGGTAAATGGTTAGGTAAGTTTTTCATTACCATACTTCAAATGGTCTATGGTATGTTTATAGGTTGGTTATTGTTTAAAATTCATTGGGGAAACCACTTGTCAATAATCATTGTAATACTCTTGTTGTGGGCCGCATTTAATTCAGCATTAGCCGTCTTATTAGGGAGTTTTGCGCGTTCAGAAGGGCAGGTTTCGGCTATTGCTACAGTATCTTCCTTGTTATTAGCCGCTTTAGGTGGGTGCTGGTGGCCGATTGAAATTACTCCTGAGTGGATGCAATCATTGGCTGATTTTATACCAACGGGCTGGATCATGGACGCATTACATAAATTAATGTATTTTGGCGCTGGCATAGCAGACATTTCCATGCATGTTATATCGATGCTAGTGCTTACACTTGTGGCTTTATATTTTGCATTTAATAAATTTAAGTATGCGACATAAATTCGTTAATAATAGTTGATTTGAATGTCATATTTTGTAACAAAATTTGCTTAAATTATTTTTATTCTTCGTGTTATACTGATTTGCATTTAAATTTAAGAGTAAAAATATGCGTTGGAAAGGTCAAAGACAAAGTAGTCATGTTGAAGATAGGCGTGGCAGAGGTGGTCGTATAGCTAAGGGTGGTGCTAAAATGAGTATTTGGACCATCTTGATTGTTATTGTGATTTCAGTTGTCACAGGAAAAAACCCATTGTCACTGATGCAAATGGTTGGAGGCTCCCAACAAGGTGCAAGTTCTCAAAGTTCAACTTCTGCTCCACGGATTTCTGCAGCTGAACAAGAGTTAGCTGCTTTTGCCAAAACTGTTCAAGCATCAACAGAAGATGCATGGACAGCAGAATTTAAAAGAAGAGGCTCACAATATCAAGCACCAGGCATGGTTCTTTTTGATGGCAAAGTTCAGTCAGCATGCGGTGTAAACTCAGAAAGTACTGGACCATTTTATTGTCCCGGAGATCACAAGCTATATTTATCACTGAGTTTTTTTAATCAATTAAGAAAAATGGGTGCTCCAGGAGATTTTGCGCAGGCCTATGTTATTGCTCATGAAGTAGGACATCATATACAAAATATACTGGGTACAGAAAAGAAAATGCGCGAGATGCAAAGACGTGATCCAAGAAATAAAAACCAATATTTAGTTTTATTAGAGTTACAAGCTGATTGTTATGCTGGTGTTTGGGCTGCTTTATCTCAACAACAAAAAAATTGGTTAGAAGATGGAGATGTGGAAGAAGGTTTAAGGGCCGCTGCATCAATTGGTGATGATACTTTGCAAAGAAATGCCGGTAGGCGTGTAAATGTTGAGTCTTTTACTCATGGTTCGTCAGAACAAAGAGTTAAGTGGTTAAGAAAAGGCATGAGTACGGGTGATTTGAGCCAGTGTGACACTTTTGCTCGTTAAAACTCATTGAATTGTTAAAAAATGTTAATTGACAGAATCAATACTTTGTATTAATATTATTTTTGGTTCAAATTTAAATATATAAATTTGATTAGATAAATTAGATATAAGGGGAAAAAATATGCGTACTGCAGCCGGTGTTATTTTAATTATTGCAGCTGTTTTAAATTTAATGGCCTCAATGGGCTATTTAGCTGGAGGTGCTGCTACAAGTACCTTAGGTTCAGGAATGTCAGATGTTGCGGCCATTGCACAAAAGGAAAGTGGCACTCAAATGACTGCTGAACAAAAAGCTGAAATGGAAAAATTTCAAGAGGAAGTGGGCGGTACTGGTATTGGTTTCATGGCTTTTGGTGTTTTTTTGTTAGTTAGTGTGGGTATTTTAATTACCGGTGCTGTGTTCTTATTTAAAAATACAAATGCTAAATTTATTATGGTTGCGGGTGTAATGGCTATTGCGGCTGAGGTGATAGGCATTTTAATATCATCATTTGGGGTGATGAATATTTTAGGATTAGTAGGTGGAATTTTAGCCATTATTGCAGCAAAAGGTATGAGTGGTGGATCTGCGCCAGAACCAGCAGATGTTGCTGAATAAGACCGAATGAAATCATTACGATTGGGTGTTGTTAACACCCTTGTTCGTCAAGATATATACTATTCGCTCAAAAGCGCCAGAGGCTTATTGTTTCTGGTGTTTTTTGGTGTTTTTTGGTTTTGGGTGTTGTGGAAATTAAGCAGTGGTAATGCTCAATATTTAGCCAGTCCTGAAGCCAGTATGGTTCTCTCTTTCCTGATTGATCCTAAAATTGCGCAAGCTTTATTTGTCAACAGAGCGCCAACACTTTCTGCATTTTTCTACCTCGCCATGTCGACAGTTCCTATGTTTGTATTATTTGCCGCCAGTGATCAAACAGCCAATGATATAGGCAGTAAATATTTGCGGTTCTTAACACCAAGATGTAACCGTATTGAAATATATTTAGCACGATTTATAGGTGCTATAATTTTAGTTGCTATGGCTTATGTGGTTATTTGTCTTTTTGCGGCCTTAATTTCTATGTCTGTAGACAAAGAAGGTATAACCGCTGTTTTGGCAGATCTTCCTTTGGTTGTATTGTCTTTAGTTTTATACACTATACCTTTTGTGGCTTTGATGTCATTATGTTCAGTAATTGTTGGTTCGGCAGGATTATCAGCACTTATGGGTATTAGTATCTATGTCATTTTATTGACGCTTATTAGTGTTATTGGAATTAAAATGGGAAATGTAGCTGAAATTATTTCCTTTGCGCTACCAAATGCCACAAAAGGTTTGTTTTTACAATTGAATTGGGCAAGTGCAATTAGTGCAATGATGACCATACCGCTATATGTCGCCGCATACGGTTATTTGGGTTGGATGATCTTTTCTAAACGAGATATTTAATGACAGAAAATATAATAGAAACGAATAAACTAGCCAAAAGTTTTGGAGATCAGTGGGCTTTATATGGAGTGGATCTTAATTTAAAACAAGGAGTTACATCTGGTTTAGTCGGCCCAAATGGTGCAGGAAAAACGACCTTGTTTTCTCTTTTTTGTGGTTTTTTAAAGCCAACAAAAGGTTCAATTAAAATATTAGGGCATGCACCAGATCATCCAGAGTTACGGGGTCGTATTTCAATACTTCCGCAAGATGCCATATTGCTTAAAGCTATCCCTGTAGGCAAACAATTAAGTATGTTGGCTGAATTACAGGGCTTTAATAGAAAACAATCAATTGAGGAAATGAAAAGGGTTTTGACATTGGTTAACTTATATTCATCTCGTAATAAGAATGCAGAGCAATTGAGTCATGGCATGTTAAAACGAATAGCCATTGCTCAAGCTTTTATAGGGTCACCTGAACTAATCTTATTAGATGAACCAACAGCTGGTTTAGACCCGAGTACTACAGATAGTATTAAATCTGTCATCCGTAGCTTGGCTGGTAAGAGCACTATTGTTATTAGTTCTCACAATTTAGAAGTGATTGAAGATTTGTGTCAACAAGTTATTATTCTGAAAAAAGGACGTTTACATGCTTATGATAAAGTAGCTGACTTGACGGCCAGGACAAAAGCATTAACCTTTAGGTTGGAACAAGATCCAGATACTCACTTAAAAGAAGTTTTATCTTCTTTATCAATGGTAACTGATGTTAAATTAGGTAAAAAAGGTCAGCACCGTTTAGTGGTACATTTTAAAGATGAAGCCGGCCAAATGGCAGAGATTGAAATTCTTAAATGTTTGGCGGAGTCAAAAATTCCTTATCGAGAAATGATTCGCGGTGAAAGGCTACAGGAATCTGTCACCGATCGATTGGATGAAGGTGATTAATCTAATTTTGAGTATTTTCAGGTTCTTGTGATGATTCAATTTGTGGATTTGAGACTTGAGGTTCAACCAGTAAATTCAATACACTGTGTCTAATACGTCGTGAAAGTAATCTTTTAGCTCCCATATAAAAAGTCTTTAAGTTATCGGTAAATATTATTTTACCTGCCGAGTCTGTTTCAATAACCTTTTCAGATTTTAAATTCCCAATAAAGTTCTTAAATAATGATTTGTCAAAAAAGTCTGGGGAATTAAAACCATACAATAAATTTAATTTACTGGCTGTTTTATGGCATAAAGTTTCTAGTTCTGGAACGGTTAATTGTTCACTGCCCCTTTTACTTAATACAGCAACCACTATAAAGAAACGTTCATAAGTTTGCATTAATGCATTAGCTAAAACACGTAATTTCCCGCCTTTTATGGTGTCTCCTGAATACCTTTCAACTGTTCTATTGGCAGTTTTTAAAACGTCTAATTGTTTCAGTAATTCAAGAGTTTTACGGCCATATGAGATAAATTCTTCTCGGCTCCAATGTAAGTAAAGTTCTTTTTTAACATAGGGATAAACAACGCCTAATAAACGTAATATTTCTCTGCGTTGTAATTGTTTGTGATTCACTAAACTCATGGCAATAAATGAGCTAATTGCAAACAAATGTAGTATGTTATTTCTATAGTAAGTCATCAATATGCCTTGTTCTTTTTTGACACGTATGACATCACCTAATTCATGTTTGACGATTTCAATAAATCCTAACTTTATACCTAACTCAATGATTTCATCAGTATTAAGTTTTGTCATCGTTACTCGTGAACTATAAGGTAAAACAGTAATTAACTCTTTATAAAAATTAATTTGCTGTACTAAGTTTTCTTTTCCGGCGGAATGATTTGGGGTAGCTAATAAGGTAATAGCTAATAAATTTATTGGATTAACATGCGCAGAAGCATTTATGCGTTGCATGATCTCTTTGCCACATTCATTAACTAGTGTTTTGAACCATTCTGGTTTTTTGTTATGGTTTAAGGTTATTTCACGCCAATTGGGTTTGAATTTATCTAATAAATCATCTAATAAAATTGGTTCTGAAAAATTAACTGTTAAGCGTCCATAGTTTTGCTTTAATAATTTTCTAGCCTTAATTAAACCACTTAAAGATTCGCTTTTCTTTGATTTTCCACCTAATTCATTTTGGTAAGAATTACCTTCCATGAGTTTTTCGTAATTAACATGAGCTGGTTGAAACATCAGAGGTTTGTTTCGTTCATTTAAATAGCTTTTAATGGTCATAGCTAACATGCCAGCCTTAGGTTGTAATAATCGCCCTGTTCGACTGCGTGTACCTTCGATAAAATACTCAATTGAGACGCCATGTGATAATAGTGCGCTTAAATACTCAGAAAAAATAGTTGAATAAAGGGCTGAGTTAAATGATCTGCGTATAAAAAAGGCACCACTTCTTCTTAATATAGGCCCCATAACAGGCATATTTAGGTTAATTCCTGCCGCTATATGTGGAGGTACAACTCCCCTTTCATGCAATGCATATGACATAATTAAATAATCTATATGGCTGCGATGACAAGGCGCATAAATGACTTCGTATTTTTGAGATTTTGCTCGAAACTCTTCAAAGTGATTGAATACCACTCCGTTATAGACCTTTGTCCAAAATTTCGTTAACATTTTTGCAAATAAACTAACAATGGAGTAAGAATAATCTGAAGCCACTTCTTTGATGATTTTTTTAGCTTCTTTTTCAGACTTGGCTATTGTGATTTTTTTTCTCTTGGCGTAGTTTTCAATCTCTTGACGCACTCTTTTTCGTTTTAATATATTCTTTGCAACTGTTCTGCGGTGAGATAAATCGGGTCCTACAACAGATGTTTTAATGCGGTAAAAATGTACGCGCAAAACCCGAGATATTTTTTTTGATAACCTGTCTAGTGAATCAGTGTCATCAATTTCTTTATTGAGCAGAATAGGTTGGCTAAATCTAAGCAATGTATTTTTGCCTTGAAAGACAATAGAAAAAAATTTTCGTAAACGACCACCAATAGACCATTGTTCTGAAAATAAAATTTTAAAGATACCAGCATTTTTATTGGGCGCCATTCCCAAGAAAACAGATACAGGTACTAGTTGAACATGTTCATTTGGATTGTTTTTCAGAAAAGTTAATATATTTGTTAACTGCTCTTGAAATACATTGTAATCAGCTTTCCTGTTCCAAAATCCCTTTAGCCTTTTATTGGCCATTACAGTGGTTAATTTTGGCCAATGATCGGGTAAATTTTTATAGCTTAATTGATTTTTTTCACACTCTGTTTTGAGTACAACTCTAGAAATTAAAGAGTCTGTATCAAGCACATAAATAATGGGTTTGTTAGAATCGATACCTAATTTTTCTAAATCACTAGGTATGATTTTAACTTTTACACGTAAGGCTAATAGTTTTGAGAGAATTGACATAAATAAAAAATGGCCAGAAATTTAATCCAGCCATTTTAATAATATTTAAATAATTACTTATCTGATAGCCACTGGCCATCTTTCTTATGCATTTTAACATTTTGAGTAAATGATTGACCTAGAAAATCATAGGCAACTTTCATTACTGCTGTTTCACCTTGGTTATCAACGTCTGAAATTTTTACTGATGAAAGAACGTCATCTAAAGAAATACCATAAACGTTTAATACATCTTTAACTCCGCCCATAACAAGTGAAGCTTTACCCATTGCATCATCAAAAGACATGTTTTGTAATTGATCTAAAGATTTCATATCAAGACTTTTCGCTGTGTTTACAGCTGCACTGATGGCTTTTCTTGTTACTTCTTCACTTAAAATATCATTATTACTGACAAAATCCATTAAGGCATTAGCTGTTTTAGTGACAGTTTCCTTTTGTTCAGTTGGTATCTCTGCACTAGATTCGATAGCTTGTGATGCCATGCCTTTGCCCATCATTAACAACATAGGTAATTGAGCGCGCATTTGTTCTAGTTGCGGAGTTGCCATGGCCATTAATTGATCTTCAGCACCGTCAGCAGTTAGCATGCCCATCATTTGTGCAAATTGAGCTTTGTCTGATTCAGAAGGTGAAGTTTTTGCTTTTTCAAATTCTGCAACAGATTTATCATAATCTGTCTTGCTCATGCTGGCTTGCATTAATGCTTTAATATCATTGTTTTTTAAGGCGTTTATGGCAGATAACATGGCTCCATCTGGAGAGCTTGTATCAACTTTAGCTGTAGACTCGTCATTTCCACCACAGGCTTGTAATAATGCCATAAGAAGGGCGATTATAAAAATTTTTACTTGTTTGTTCATTTTATTGTCCAATTATATTAAGGTAGCTTTCTATTATCTCTTATATTGACAGATTAACTCAATTATTTGAGGGAAATTATAAAATATATCGAGATAAATCTTCATCTTGTGCAAGCTCTAATAAATTTTTCTCAACGTGATCTGCGTCTATGGTATATTTTTCACCAGATTTATCAGAGCTCACAAATGAAATTTCGTCTAGTAATCTTTCAAGAATAGTGTGTAATCTACGGGCACCAATATTTTCTGTTTTCTCATTGACATCAAAGGATACTTCAGCAATTTTTTGGATGCCTTCATTTGTGAATTCTAATTCAACATTTTCAGTGCCCATTAAGGCCACATATTGTTCGGTTAGTGAAGCTTCGGGTTCGACTAATATTCTTGCAAAATCATCAGCAGTTAATGCTCTTAATTCAACTCTTATGGGTAATCTTCCTTGTAATTCAGGAATTAAGTCGGAAGGTTTTGCTAAATGAAATGCCCCTGATGCTATAAATAATATATGATCAGTTTTTATCATGCCATAACGTGTGTTTACAGTTGAACCTTCAATTAAAGGCAGTAAATCTCGTTGCACTCCTTCTCTTGAAACTTCGCCACCGTTATTACCCGATTTAGCTACTTTATCAATTTCATCAATAAATACTATACCATTTTGTTCTGCGTTACTGATGGCTGTTTGTTTGATTTCATCTTCGTTAACCATTTTGGCAGCTTCTTCTTCTTTGAGAATGGGTAATGCTTTTTTTATAGTGAACTTTTTCTTTTGTTTCTTTTTCTTTCCCATGTTTTCAAACATGCCTTGTAATTGATCGGTCATTTCCTCCATACCTGGAGGTGCCATGATTTCAACACCTAGATTTGCAGTCGTATCTATTTCAATTTCTTTGTCATCAAGTTCTCCATTTCGAAGCTTATCTAAAAATTTCTGACGCGTTGTTGTATTCATTGGTTCAACTTCCTCTCCGGGAATCGGAGAAGGAGCTTGGGGTAATAAATAATTCAAGACTCTTTGTTCGGCAGCGCTTTCTGCACGAGCCTGAACTTTTTCAACAGCTTGTTCACGAGTCATTTTAATAGAACTTTCAACTAAATCTCGAATAATTGATTCAACATCTTTTCCGACATAACCCACCTCGGTAAATTTTGTGGCTTCAATTTTTATAAAAGGTGCATCAGCCAAAATAGCTAATCTTCTGGCTATTTCTGTTTTCCCCACTCCAGTGGGTCCAATCATTAATATGTTTTTCGGAGATATTTCGTTACGCATAGTTAGTGGAAGTTGCATGCGTCTCCAGCGGTTTCTTAGAGCAATAGCTACAGCTCTTTTTGCAGCATGTTGTCCGATGATATGTTTGTCTAATTCTTGTACAATTTCTCTTGGAGTCATATTTGACATAATTTTTAATTCCTTAACTCTTTGTTTTTAGCTTTTTGATAGTAGTTACTTATTAAGTTCTTCAATGGTCTGATTTTTGTTGGTATAAATGCAAATATCTGCAGCAATATCTAAGGATTTCTTAACAATGTCCTTAGCGCTTAGGTCTGTATTATGCATCAGTGCCATAGCAGCAGATTGTGCAAAAGCCCCACCTGAACCAATGGCTATAAGGCCGTGTTCAGGCTCTATAACATCGCCATTACCAGAAATTATTAATGATGTTTCAGTATCTGCCACAGCTAAAAGGGCTTCTAATCTGCCTAGGCTTCTATTGGTTCTCCATTCTTTTGCCATTTCAACAGCTGAGCGAACCAAGTTTCCTGAGTGTTTTTCTAGCTTTGATTCGAAAATTTCAAAAAGTGTAAATGCATCTGCTGTAGCACCTGCAAAACCCGCTATGACTTCATTTCGATAAAGTCGGCGAACTTTTCGAGCGTTACTTTTCATAACGGTATTACCTAGGGTGACTTGCCCATCTCCACCAATTACGACTTGATTGTCTTTTCGAAAACCAACAATGGTAGTCCCTCTATATCCATGCATGCTATCAGCCATTTTAATCTCTATATAATAATGTAAATGTTAATTTTGGGTTTGAATAACTATTTTCAAGTAATTATTTGCTGGAATTCATCTATTAAGTTTGGTATAACATTAATTTTATAAGGACAGTAAATCACATTTGAAATATTTCACTACTTTATTATTAATTATTTCATTCGCTTCACAAAATACCTATGCTATCGAAGAAGATAATCATAATCAATTTGTTACGGTAACAACATACACAACTAAAGATGGATTACCAAGTAATAACATTCAAGACATTGTACAAGATGAGACTGGTTTTATTTGGCTGGGAACTCAAGAGGGATTAAGTCGATTTGATTCATCAAGCTTTGTAAATTTTACAAAGGATAAATCTGATAAGTATTCTTTACCTGATATATTGGTTGAAGATCTGGTATTAATGCCAGATGGTGAATTATGGATGTCAATCTATGAAATTGGGATCACTGTGTTTGATAAATTCACTCATAAATCGCAGAGCGTTAAAAACACTGATTCTAGCTTGTTTCAATTACCAAATAGTAATTTATATGGCATTGCAAAAGACAATAATAACAATATTTGGTTTTCTTTATATGGTGTAGGTATTTATCAATGGATTGTTTCAGAAAACAAATTTATTAAACATTTATCTAGTGATGAAAATGCTTGGTTGACTTCAACCCAAACCTTTGAAATTATGGTCGATTCAAAGAATAGATTATGGGTATGTACCATTGATTCCAAAGTGTATTATTATGACATCAATACTGGCAATTCTCGGTTTTTTAATTTTTCTTCGGATGAGAATGATCCGTTGTCCAGTCCTATTTATGGTTTTGCAGAATCACCAAATGGAGAGATATATGCTGGAGGTTTTTCAGGTGTTTTTAAGTTTGATGAAAAATCCGAGCTGTTCAATACTGTTGTGTCTAAATCTCATTTGGCCTCATATTACGATGGAGAACGAACATCGGTAAGACGATTGATGGTTGACTCTCAAGATAATTTGTGGATTGGAACGACAAAATCATTGTTACAATATTCGCAGGATAAACTAAAGAAAATCCAATTTTACGAAAATGGAAAAGCTCTTGAGTCATTTAAGTTAACTATACATTCTATAATTGAGGGATCTGATGGTAACATCTGGATTGGCACAGAGGGCCTGGGATTGGTTAAAATTGCAGCAGATTGGAACAGATATAAAATATATATATCACAAGACAAAGGACCCATAGATATTCGAGGTGCTTATCAATTTGAAGATAATATTTGGTTAATACATACCTCTGCCAAACTTGATTTACTTGAATATGTAGATGGTAATATTAAACTGAAAACCAGTTTGATCCCTAAGATCAATAGTGATGATATACGTATTGATAGTGTTTATCAGGAAAAGCCTGATGTTTTATGGATAAGCTCTGTCAATGGTATAAATAAAGTGGACACAAAAACCGGAGCCTCATCTTTTGTTGTTAATAAATTGGGAAGAAAATTAGGAAACATTCTTTTGTTTCATAAGGCTCGAGACGGGAATTTCTATTTTAATTTTTTTGGCAAAAATGAAATTGGCTACTTCAATGAAAATGAAATGACGGCCCATGTTATTAAAAATACGGATACTAATTCATTTAAAGGTAAATTAGTTAATCAAATATCAGAAGGTTTAGATGGGGATATTTGGTTTGCTACGGATTATGGAATTGAGTCCTTAAATATTGTTGATCAAAAATTTTATAATATATATAAATCGCCATCCAAACTAACCATATCAAATTTATATTTTGCTGAGAATGCAAAAGATGTATGGATGATAGCTGATGGAGGGTTATATTTGTTACATTGGGATGGAAAAAAATTACATCTACAAGAAAATAAATATCAGCATATATTACCGTTAGTTAAATTTGGACAGATTAAAAGATTAAAAGATGATAATTTGCTTATCACGACTGAAGATCATGGGTTGGTAGAAATCAATGTAAAGACTTTATCTTATAAAGTATATACCAAAGAAAATGGTCTGCCTTCAAATGTTATATACGATGTATTGTTCCCCAATAATATACCTATGGTTATTACAGAATTAGGTGTGGCCTTGTATAATGATGAATACAAGGCAGCTGATCTGAGCCCACCAAATATTGTTTTTGATAAGATAAAGCTAGGTGAAAAGTTGTTAAAACCAGGCATAAAATCTTTAGTACTTGAGCATGATTATAGCGCGCTAAATTTTGAAATATCTTTACTTTCTTATGCAAACTCCTCAATGTTTGAATTTGAATACATGATGCAAGGCGCCAGTGATGAATGGGTTAATACTGGCAGTGATAATAAATACTCGTTTTTGAATTTGAGTGCTGGTGATTATAGTTTTAAAATAAAAGGCCGCAGTAACTTTGGAAAATGGTCAGATATTCAGGTTTTTTCATTTAAAGTCAAGCCTCCCCCTTGGAATACGTGGTGGGCTTATCTGCTCTACACTATAGGGTTGTTATGTTTATTTTGGTTGATTCTATACCTTTATAAGAGAAAAATAATCTATGAATTTGAGATTAGTAAACAACTCACACAAAATCATCTTGCCAATGCAGCAAGCAAAGCCAAAAGTGATTTTCTTGCAAGAATGAGTCATGAGGTAAGAACTCCGTTAAATGGTGTTTTGGGAATGGGTGAATTAATGCAAGATACTATTTTAGATGAAGAACAGCAAATATATGCAGATTCTATTATAGCCTCTGGTAAGCACTTGCTTGATATTATTAATGATATTCTTGATTTATCTAAAATTGAGGCAGGCAAGTTAGAACTTGATCACCAGCCATTTGATTTGTTGCAGCTAGTTGATGAGGTTGTAGGTACATTTACATCTCAAACAAAACACAAGCAATTATTATTTACTTGTAACTTTGATTCTGATATAAATACAAAACGTGTTGGAGATATTATTAGAGTTAAACAAATATTATTTAATTTATTGGGTAATGCTTTTAAGTTTACTAAACAAGGTGAAATTAGATTGATAATTTGCAACTCCTCAAAAGGATCTAAATACATATCATTTAGGGTTGAAGATACAGGTATTGGAGTTGATGAAGTCATGATTAATGATTTATTTAAACCTTTTGTTCAGGCTGATTCTGCTGTTACTCGAAAATTTGGAGGTACGGGTTTAGGTTTGGCTATCGTTAAACAATTGGCAGAAAAAATGCAGGGCGATATTGCTGTAGATGGAGAATTAAATAAAGGAAGTATATTTAGCGTCAATTTATCGCTAGATATTGATGTCAATCAGAATGAAATAATCAATCAAACAGCAACTGAATCGAAAGTTTGTTTAATAATAGATCAAGACCACATGAAAGAAAGTGTAGTTCAGTATTTGAATCGTTTGAATATTCAGTTTACAAATGTTGTTGAGCAAAATACAAGTTGTCTATTCATCGATGTTTTAAATGGTATCAATCAAAAGCATCAACAAGAAATCAATAAAGCCCTTCTGAATAAAGTTGCCATTTACTTAATTGGTTATAATGACCATATCATTGATGATAATACCTTGTTAAATCACCCTCAAATAAAATGTTTACCGCCACCTGTGACCTATAAAAATATTAAACAGGCTTGCTTTAGTGAGCACAGTATTGAGGTTTCAAAGGGCATTGATTTTAAATTATCACAAAGTCAAAAATATAAGTTGAATATATTAATGGTGGAAGATCATAGTATTAATCAACAAGTTGGCATGGAGATGTTGGAAAAAATGAACCATATGGTCGACATTGTAGATAATGCTGAAGAAGCTTTAAATATGTTGGCACACACACAATATGATTTAATTTTGATTGATTATCATTTGCCTGGTATGGACGGATTAACAATGATAAAAGAATGGAAGAATCGTAATAAGATTCCTATCATAGTCATTACCGCAGATTTAACAGATTCTCTTTATCATCAGTGTCATGGGTTAGGCTTAGATAATATTGTGGCCAAACCTTTTTCTCGCAGAAATTTAGTCGAAGCCATTAATAAAGCCTTAAATTAATATAATTAATCAAGGAGATTGTGTGAATATTTTAGTACGCTAATCTTTGTTCAATGATTGTATTCATTTATTATTTTTGTTAATCTCAAATACACTATAAATCTGGAATTATTTATGTCATTATTCGATATAGTCGCCATATTGTTGACCTTAGCTGCATTGTTTTCACTGATCAACTATAAAACCATTAAGTTGCCTAATGGAATTGGCATCATGCTTATTGGTTTGCTGATGTCCATTGCTTTGATTATTTTTAATAAAGTGGGGTGGTTTTCAACAGAAAGTATTCAACATGTATTCAAAGGAATAGATTTCAATCAAGCAGTCCTTAATGGTATGTTAAGTTTTTTACTGTTTGCAGGCGCTTTACATGTCAATATCAATCGGTTGGCAGAATTAGCAGATACCATTGCCATTCTTGCAACCATAGGAGTGGCTATTTCAGCAGGAATTGTTTCGGTTATTACTTATTATATATTTGTGTGGTTTGGTATAGATGTCAGCTATATGTATTGTTTGTTATTTGGAGTGCTCATTTCTCCAACAGATCCAATAGCTGTTATGGGAATTCTTAAAAAAATTGGAGCACCAAAATCTATTGAGGTCAAAATTACTGGTGAATCCTTATTTAATGATGGTGTAGCGGTTGTTTTCTTTATTGTTGTTTTGGAGATGGCCATTGATCCAGGTTCTGCTTCGCTAAAACATATAAGTCTATTGTTTGCTAAAGAAGCGATTGGAGGCGCTATTTATGGTTTTATTATTGGGTATGTGGCCTATTTATTATTAAAAGCAGTTGATGATTACCAAGTTGAAGTGCTAATTACATTGGCATTGGTTATGGGTGGTTACTCATTGGCATTGCACCTTCATATTTCTGGCCCCATTGCTATTGTGGTTGCAGGCTTAATGATTGGTAACAAAGGTCGAAAACTAGCAATGAGCGACAATACACGCAATAGATTAGATGATTTCTGGGAGCTTATTGATGAAGTCTTAAACGCTCTATTATTTTTACTCATAGGGGTAGAGCTGTTAATTATTCAAATCACACAAAATTATATTTTAGCTTCTTTATTAATTATTCCAACAGTGCTTATTGCTAGATTTATAAGTGTTGGTTTGCCTGTTGCGATATTGAAATTCAAAAATTCATACTCACCCCATGCGATTAAAATACTCACTTGGGGAGGTTTAAGAGGAGGCATATCTGTTGCATTGGCTTTATCTATACCAGAAGGTCCTTGGCGAGATCCGTTGTTAACTGCGACTTATGGAGTCGTGATCTTTAGTATTTTAGTACAAGGGCTGACTATAGGTAAAGTTGCAGCCATGGCAAAAAAATAACTGAAAAGGATCAAATATTATTCGCCATTAAGAAACTTTCTTATATGAAAAAAGTGTACTAGATAAAATTAATTGTTGCTTTTTACAAACTTGGTGTTAAAATCCTCAAACTTAATGATGCGGGGTGGAGCAGTATGGCAGCTCGTCGGGCTCATAACCCGAAGGTCGTAGGTTCAAATCCTGCCCCCGCTACCAACTAATTGTAAGGGTATTTGTCAAATATCCTTGATTTAAAGGCTCCTTTAGGGGCCTTTTTTGATTGTGCAATATTATTAACAAAATAAAATTTAGTTAATACATTTAAATATAAAAAATATGAAACAAGATAAATTATCAGAATTACTTGCACCCATTGTCGAAGATTTGGGATATCGATTTTGGGGATTAGAGTACCAAGTTCGTAAAGCTGATGCCTTACTAAGAATTTACATTGATAGTCCAAATGGAATTAGTGTAGATGATTGTGCTACTGTTAGCCATGAAGTTGCAGGTATCTTAGATGTTGAGGAGCCAATTTCTATGGCATATATATTGGAGGTTTCTTCTCCAGGCATGGATCGAATTTTATTTAATGCCCAACAATTTTCTGAATTTGTAGATGAAGAAGTAAAAGTGAAACTCAACCAAATGGTTGATGGCCGTAGAAAAATTAAAGGAGTCATAACATCAGTGGATGGTGAACAAATTACAATAAAATCAGACGAAGAAAAGATTACAATCGCGTTTGATCAAATTATGCGAGCTAGAATTAATCCTGGCTTTGATGGAGTTTAAATAATGAGTAAAGAAATCCTATACGTTGCAGAAGCCTTATCTAACGAAAAGAATGTGAGCAAGGAAGTTATCTATGAAGCTATTGAATTAGCTTTGGCGACAGCAACTAAGAAAAAGCATCGCAAAGATATGGATGTCAAAGTTATTATAGATACTGAGACAGGCGACTACCGTAGTTTTAGACACTGGGAAGTTGTCAGTGATGAAGATTTTGAATTTGAAGACAAGCAAATTAAATTGGCTGATGCTCAAATTGAAAATCCAGATCTTGTCATTGGTGATATTATTGAAGAAGAAATGGATTCTATTGAATTTGGTCGAATAGCTGCTCAAACTGCAAAACAGGTTATCTTACAGAAAGTAAGAGAAGCAGAACGCATGCAAGTTGTAGAGCGCTTCGAAGACCGTGTAGGAGAAGTATTAAATGGTGTTGTTAAACGCACGGATAGAGGGCATATCTTTTTAGACCTAGGTAATAAAGTGGAAGCTATTATCCCAAGAAATCACGGAATTCCAAGAGAGATGGTTAGACGTGGTGATAGATTGCGTGGTATGTTGATAGAAGTCAATAAAGAAAGTCGTGGTCCGTTATTAACACTTTCTCGTGGTGCACCTGAATTTATTATTGAATTGTTTAAAGTTGAAGTGCCGGAGATTGACCAAAATTTAATCGAAATTAAAGGTGCTGCAAGAGATCCAGGATTTCGTGCTAAAATAGCAGTTTTTTCTGCTGATTCAAAACTAGATCCAATTGGTGCCTGTGTTGGTATGCGAGGATCTAGAGTCATGTCAGTCTCTAATGAATTAGGCGGTGAACGCATTGATATTATTTTATGGGACGAAGATCCCGCTGTGTTTGTTATAAATGCAATGGCACCAGCGGAGATTGAATCAATCGTTGTTGATGAAGACAGACATTGTATTGATGTGGCCGTTGCTGAGGATAAATTATCTCAAGCCATTGGTCGAGGTGGCCAAAACGTCCGTTTGGCTAGCGAGTTAACTGGCTGGAATATCAGTGTAATGACCGCTGAAGAAGCCAGTGAAAAGAATCAAGAAGAAGCGGTGAAATTTGTTGAAGTCTTCATGGATAAATTAGATATTGATGAAGATATGTCAGTATTATTGGTTCAAGAAGGATTCAGTTCAATTGATGAAATTGCATATGTGGATGAAAGTGAGCTGTTAACAGTTGAAGGGTTTGACGAAGATATTGTTGCGGAATTACGTCAACGTGCTAGAGACTCTTTGCTTACTCAATTAATTTTAGCTGAAGAAAAACTTGAAGAATCAAAACCATCAGATGATTTATTAAATCTAGATGGAATGAATGACAAACTTGCATTTAGTTTAGCGACTAAAGAAGTGGTAACGCGTGATGATTTAGCTGATTTAGCAACAGATGAATTGATGGAAATCAGTGATTTGAGCGAAGCACAAGCATCGGAATTAATTATGGAAGCACGTAAACACTGGTTTGAAGAAGAATAATTAAAGCTAAAGAACAGAATAGAGGTTCAGAATGTCTGAAGTAACAGTAAAACAATTAGCAGAAGTATTGGGTATTTCACTTGATCAATTAATGGATCAATTGAAGGACGCCAATATTTCTATAAAAAGTGCAGATGATGAGATTAGTAACGAAGACAAAAGGCAATTGTTGGCTTATTTGCGTAGTTCTCATGGTAAAGATAAAAAAGATCAGTCACCTAAGAAAAAAGTTGTTCTTAAGCGAAAGTCAACTGGCACATTGAAGGTTTCAAGTGGGACTGGTATTCGTTCAAAAACTAAAACTGTAAACATTGAAGTTAGAAAGAAAAGAACATTCGCTAAGCCTAATAAAAGCGAACTTGATGACATTGCAAGGGATAGATTAGAAGCGCAAAATGCATTGGAAGCAAGAAAACAACAATTAGCAGAAGATGAACTGATCAAATCTAATTTAGAGAAACAAAAAGAGCAAGAAAGACTGGCTATTGAGAAGGAACTTGCTGAAAAGAAAGCCCAAGAAGAGGCTGAAATCAAAGCTCAAGATCAAGAAATTGAAGAACAAGAAAGTGCTGAACAAGAAAGTGCTGAACAAGAAGAGATCAGCCAACAAGAAACAAATACACCAGAATTGGAACCATCGATTGAAAAATCTGAGGAAGAAATTGTTAAAGATTCAGAAACTTTAGCTAAGGAAAAGGCTGCTAAAGACAGGGAAGATCAAGTACAAAGACAGGTAATGGCTGCAGTTGAAAAGCGCAAGAAAGAAAAAGAAAAAAGAAACGAAAGACAAAATAAGCCTGCTGCAACTACAAATAATACAAGAAAAGATGCTGGAAACAATCCAAGATCTAACCAAAATAAATATGGTCGTAAACAACTGCATGTGAAAGGGGGTAGAGGTAATCATCAACTTAAGCCTTCATTCAAAAAAGCAGAAAAACATGGTTTTACTAAGCCTGTTGCTGATCAAGTTAAAACCATTGATATAGAAGAGAGTATCACTGTTGCAGATTTAGCTAAAGCATTAACCATTAAATCTGGTGATGTGATTAAGGAATTGATGACCATGGGAATGATGGTGACAATTAATCAAATATTAGATCAAGATACTGCTGTATTAGTTGTTGAAGAATTAGGCCATGTTGCTAATATAGTCACAAGTCAAACTATTGCTGAAGAGTTACACTCTCAATCCGATGATGACGTTGATGATGAAAATGCAGTACTGAGACCGCCAGTAGTGACTGTCATGGGTCATGTTGATCATGGAAAGACGTCTCTATTAGATTATATAAGAAATTCTAAAGTCACAGATAAAGAAGCAGGGGGCATCACACAACATATTGGTGCATATCATGTGACAACAGATCATGGTGTGATTACATTTATTGATACACCAGGACATGCAGCATTTACTGCAATGAGGCAACGTGGAGCTAAAGCTACAGATATCATCATATTAGTAGTCGCGGCTGGCGACGGTGTTATGCCGCAAACAATTGAAGCGGTTAAACACGCAAAAGCCAGTGGTGTACCATTAATTGTTGCAGTAAATAAAATGGACTTGCAAGGAGCTAGTATTGATAAAGCTAAGCAAGATTTATCCAATCATGATGTTATTTCTGATGACTGGGGTGGAGATGTTCAATTTATTCCAGTTTCTGCATTAACAGGTGTAGGCATTGAAGATTTATTAGAAGCCATATCCATTCAAGCGGAATTGATGGAGCTAAAAGCGGTATCTGATAAACCTGCTAAAGGTATTGTAGTTGAGTCAAGCCTTGATAAAGGCAGAGGGCCAGTGGCAACAGTGTTAGTTAAATCTGGTACACTTAAGAAAGGAGACATGGTTTTAAGTGGTGAACAATTTGGTAGAGCACGAACAATGCTTAATGAATTGGGAGAGGAAGTTACTGAAGCAGGACCTTCAATTCCTGTTGTGATTCAAGGACTTTCTGGAGTACCTGTTGCTGGTGAAGACTTCTTAGTTGTAAAAAATGAAAAACGTGCTAAATCAGCAGCGGCTGAGCGAAAAGCTCATGAAAGAGATGCTCGATTAAAATCACAACAGGCAGCCAAGTTAGAAAGTTTAATGGCATCTATGGGTAAAACAGAAGCTAAATTAGTGGTTAACTTATTGATTAAAGCAGATGTTCAAGGAAGTGTAGAAGCCTTAACAGAGTCTTTAACCACTTTAGGTAATGATGACGTAGAAATAAGAGCAATCTCAACGGGTGTTGGAGGCATTACAAATGCTGATGCTCAAATGGCACTTAGTGCTAAAGCCATAATTATTGGTTTTAATGTACGTGCAGATAAAGCAGCGCGTGAGGTGATTAAACAAAATGATTTAGATTTACATTATTTTAGTATTATTTATGAAGCAATAGATAATATAAAAGCGGCTATTACTGGCTTTCTTGGAACAGAAACTAAAGAAGTTATTATTGGTAATGCTGAAGTTAAAGACGTGTTCCGTTCATCTCAGTTTGGATCGATTGCCGGATGTATTGTTTTAGAAGGCACGGTAAAACGTGATAACCCAATTCGTGTTCTTAGAGATAATGTGGTTATATTTGAAGGTGAGCTTGAATCATTACGTCGCCACAAAGATGATGTAAAAGAAGTTAAATCTGGTACAGAATGTGGAATAGGTGTTAAAGGGTATGATGATATTGAAGCGGGTGATGAAATCGAATGTTTCGAACGTGTTGAAGTTAAGAAAACACTAGATTAATCAGGTAATAAAGAGGTAAAGAAGATGGCATTTCGTGAATTTACTCGATCAGATCGCATGTCTGCCCAAATTTTACGCATTGTTGCAGTGGCAGTGCGTGAACAATTTGAATACGATAAAGAATTGACTCATGTTGCAATTTCAGATGTGGATGTTTCAAAAGATTTATCTATTGCTAAGGTGTATTTTAATACACTGTTTCCAGAGCAAGCAGAAGAAGCTTTGTCTTTACTCAAAGAAAATGCACCTTATATTCGTTCAATTATATCTTCCAAAATTCGTGCCAGACGGGTGCCAGAACTGCGTTTTGTTTATGATGCATCACTTGAAAGAGGTGCTGATTTAGAATCGTTAATTAGTAAAGCCAGAGAGTCAGATCCTGGATTCGAAGAAGAATAAAGACACTTCATGAGTAAGCCAAAATCAAACTGGCAAGATGTGCATGGTCTATTTTTACTCAATAAGCCCAAAGGCATCACTTCCAATTTAGCACTACAAAAAGTACGCAGAATTCTAAATGCAAAAAAAGCAGGTCATACTGGTTCTTTGGATCCAATGGCAACAGGATTACTACCCTGTTGTTTTGGTGATGCGACCAAAGTGGCTGGGTTGATGCTTAACGCAGACAAAATTTATATAGCAGAATGCGAAATTGGAAGTCAAACCGATACAGGTGATGCCACAGGTTCAGTATTGAAAACCAGTGAAAAAACAAGTTTAACTGAACAAGAAATTATTCAAGCAACAACACTATTAACAGGGGATATTAAGCAAATCCCTCCAATGTATTCTGCACTTCATCATAATGGTAAACGATTGTATGAATTAGCAAGAGCTGGTATTGAAGTCGAAAGACCTGCACGTGATATTACAGTACATCATTTTAAAGTTCTTAAAGTTGATAATGGCCAAACCAAGCAAGTCATACAATTTGAAATTAAAGTTTCAAAAGGTACATATATTCGAACTTTATTAGAAGATTTCGCTAAAAAATGTGATACTTTTACACATATGACAAGTTTACATAGGGTTGAATTAGGTATACTTAAGGGTAAGATGTTTACTATTCCAGAGCTTGAAAGTGCTGATAATCCGTATGATTTATTACAGCCAATGGATCATGCCTTGATTGAGTATGAACAAGTTCAGTTTGATTTAGAGAATATTCAAAAACTTACTCATGGACAACGATTTAATTGCGATTTGAAGCCTGCAATATATAGAATTTATGATGAGAATGAAAGATTTCTGGGATTAGGTGAGTCACAAGTTAATGGACAATTTAAAGTAAAAAATTTATTTCTTAAATCTTACTTAAGTTAATTTTTTAAATTAGAAATTTTAACGGCTTTTGTTACTTTTTTTAAAGTATAATATAATGAATCTAATATAAATTTATTTACGATTCTTTTAAATGGAATTAATGGTTCTACGTAAACCTCATAGACTAAATTCGTCTGATTTTCATTTATAGGTGTTAGAGTCCAAAACATAGATATTTCTTTTATACGAACACGGTCCTTGTGTTCATTTGCATTATTTTCAAAGGGTTTCAATTCAATCAATGCTTGTTGGTTATCTGTATTAAAAGTAATTTGAGAAAGTAAGTACATGTCTCTATCTTTAAAAAACAGAGGAGAATCAATAACCGTATAATATATTCTTGAATGGGAGTTAGGCTGGCTTATCATTTGGTTGGAGATACAGTGATAAATCCACATAGAGCATGAGTTGTTGTCACTAAGTACAGCCAGTAAATCTGGTATACTGGCATTGATAATTGTGCTGGCTTTTTGATGTTTTAATCTAAATCCATTTTTTTGAATTTGATAGACTTTAATGCCATCTTTATTTTTAGCTAGTTTCCAATCTTGATTATTTGCCAATATAGATGCATTAAAAAAAAGCAATAGTAATAATATAAAGTTTTTCACAAGGAAATAGTATACGCAATTAATAATTCTTTCTAGAGATTATAAATATATATTTAATTATTTGTAATATTTTTTGGGTGATGTATCCTTTTTTATCGATTAATTGCCAAAAAAACAATCTGTTTAGCTTGTCATATAAAAGGTGGTATTGGACACAGAGTTAATTTGTATCATATAATCAAATATTCTAAATGTTTAATATAAACATATGATGATCTCGATATGTCAATGAATAAAATCATTCTGTTTTTGAATGGTGAAAAACCAAAAAATATACCAGCATTAGTCGATTATAATTTAATAGTCTGCACTGATGGTGCTTATGATTATTTAACAAGCATTAATGTTGTGCCTGACTTAATAATTGGAGATTTTGATTCTATTGAAAAATTACCAACTGATATTAATTATATACATACACCAGACCAAAATTTAACTGATTTTGAAAAAGCAATTAATATTATCATAGAAAAAGGGTATATTAACGTTGATGTTTATGCAGCAAATGGGCTTGAACAAGATCATTTTCTTGGGAATATGACTACTGCATTAAAATATAAAAAATTTATTTCAATTATATTTTATGATGATAATCAAAAATATTATTTTGCTGATAAAAAAACAGATCTCTACCAAGTCAAAAATAAAACAATCTCTTTGTTTCCGTTTCCTGAAACTAAAAATGTTATGACAACTGGCTTAAAGTATCCACTTAAAGGGAATTCACTGTCTATGCTTGAAAATAAAGTGGGAACCCGAAATTATGCCAATGATGATGTAGTCATCATTACATTTTCTTCAGGAAATTTATTATTATTTATTGAAAGATAATTTGCTGGATAATTGTTTTATTAGAATAAAACATTCAAGTAGAATTATAAATAAAACTAAAGTTTTGACTGTGTTATTATTAATAATATAAAAATTGATTAAAAATGCAAATATGCTATATATAAGTGAGTTGTGATAAACCTATGCGAAAAATAAGAAAACTATATGATTTGTTAGTTTGTAATAAATTTAGTTACTTGTTAAGTCAAGTGATATTATTTGTATTGATCCTTACTTTAGATTCATATGGTACACCAGAAAATCAATGGGGAGTTGTCCATATATTAAGAGTTTCTTTAATCTTTTTATGCGCCTTAATGATTTTACGGTTTAATTTTCTTAATTTTTCAAAGATTTTTATTGGCTTAATAGTTTTAGTGTCATGTTTTTCAATATTTTATAATGAAATTGTTTTTCAATTAATTCAGAGAGAGACTACAAAATCAATTGCCGAATATATTGTGAATAATAATGTTGAAAGCATAACAACATTTGTCATTTCATTCTTTGTGATTATTAGTTTAACTAGCGAGCAAAGATCTTCAAAGATTCAATATACAAACAATGTGTAAGTAAATAATTTAAATAGTCTCTATCAAAAAACAAAGACTATGATTTTTAATTTGTTATAATAACAAAAAATACAAATGAGGAAAAGATGTCAAAATTATCGAAAGAAGAAATAGTAGAAATCAGAGACCATTTTGATTTTTTTGATAGGAATCATAATGATTTACTGGAAGAGCGCGAATTTTTGTTATTGTTTAATATTCTAGCACCAGATGCAAGTCGTGAAATGGCTATTAGGGGGTTTGAAACAATTGATACTGATGGTAATGGTGGTATTGATTTTGATGAATTTCTTGATTGGTGGCAAATGAATTGGACAGTATTTTAGGTTTTTGTATCCTTCAGTTATTTTTTCTATCATGAGTTTTTGAAGTATTATTGCTTATATCATTCTGATGATTCTTTGCGTGACTTCATTTAGTGTGTCAAGTGGCTCATTATTTTCATTTAAGTCATCAAATTTAGATAACCTCTTATCAATTGAATCAATAAACCTTTTGTGTTTTGGCGAGATGTATTTTTGAGCCACAGCAATAACATTATTAGTTGTCGTACATGCCTCTGAAAGCATATTGATACTGTCAGCTGTTACTATAATAATATCACTATTAGCAAGTAGGTTTTGATAAGGGTTCTCTCCGTCAACATTTGATAACCAAATTGCTTTGGCATTTGAAAAAATAGATCTTATTGTTTGGTGATGTTTCTCTGGAGTGCGTCTTGATCCACAAATAACTAAATCATGATCTGAAAAATATTGATTAATCAGGTCTGATAAATGATTAAGCTCTTTGAAGAATCCATTTGCAGGATTACCTAATATAAGACAAATTAATTTTTCTGGATTTTCTTTTATCTTGTTCAAAGATTTATAAGATATATTGTGCAAGCTTCCTTTTGTTGAAATAACATTTGTTCCAGTTATCTTGTCATGTTCTGGGCAAACTAATACATCATATTTTTTTGGGTTGTCGCCCGGATTTAATATTTGTATATGTTTACAGTTTAATTTTCTTTTAAAATATTTACCTATTGCTGCCATTCGTCTTCCACAGGTTATTATTGCGTCTGGTGACTGGTTGATATCAGGTTGATACTTTCCCCAAAGGATATTGTTTGCAAACTTTGGTAAAATTCTTGGGGCAAAACTCAACCAAGGCTGCCTCAAAGTGCAATGAAATACCAGGATATGATTAGATAATTGAGAGGCAAGTGCTTGTGATTGAATTTCATGCCCTAATATGCTGTCACTAAATATCCAAATGTAATTAAATTTTTTCAAGTATCTATATATTTATATGAACTCGCACTATAATAGAGACAAGTGGATAAGTACATGGCAATAGAAAAAATAGACAGAATTTATAAATTATTATGTGATAATTATTTATATTTTAATGCCGTAAAATAGTTATTCAGAATCTTTAATACAATTAAATAAATCCAAGGTGAATGATGAATCAAGTTGCAAATAATAAAATAACTCATGTGAAGAATAGTGATTTACCATTGTCTTGTCCAACTAAGGAAATGGCTACATGGAATCAGCACCCAAAAGTTTACTTAGATCTAACTAAAACTGGCCAAGCAACTTGTCAATATTGTGGTGCCACATACGTTTTAGAATCTAATAAATAAGAGTTAATCATTGGTTGTTGTACAAATTTTACCAGCCCTTAATAACGGCGGAGTCGAACGTGGCACTATTGAAATAGCCAATTATTTAGCAGAGCAAGGCAATATCTCAATCGTTATTTCTGCTGGTGGAATTATGCAAGATCAATTATTACCGGCTGTGCGTCATATCAAGCTAAATGTTGGAAAGAAATCTTTAATATCTTTGCTCTTAGTTAATAAATTAAGAAAGATTTTTCTTAATGACAAGGTTGATATCGTTCATGCCCGCTCTCGCTTACCCGCTTGGTTAGCTTATAGAGCCATAGCAAGGATTAAAGTTAAAAAGCCAAAGTTTATTACAACTGTACATGGTTTATATTCAGTTAAAAAATACTCAAGCATTATGGCTAGAGGGGACAAGGTCATTGCTGTTTCAAAAACAGCAGCAAAATATGTAATTGAAAATTATTCACAATATTTGAAGCGTAAGCCACAAATCATTTATCGAGGAATAAACCCAACTGAATTCTGTTATGGTCATCAAGTTGATCAACAATGGTTGCAAACATGGCATGTTAAGCATCCAGAGTTAGTGGGTCATAAAATTGTATTGTTACCAGGTCGATTAACTTCATTAAAAGGTGCGAAAGAATTATTAACATGGTTAATAAGCAATGAAAATGATGCCAAATTGGTGTTGACTGCAACGCCTGAGTCTGACAAGTATGCTGCAAAACTAAATCAATGGTTTGAACAAAATAAAGTTCGACAACGTATAGTATGGGTGGGATTGCAAAAATCTATGGTAGATTTATACGCTGTCAGCGATGTTGTGGTATCTAGCTCTGTGCGTCCTGAGTCATTTGGCCGTACTGTTTTAGAATCATTAGCAGTTGGCACAGCTGTAGTTGGATATGCTCATGGAGGTGTTGAGGAAATATTGAGCGAATTGTTCCCGCAGGGCCAAGTGGAATTGGGAAATGTTCAGCAGTTGTCAGAGCAAATTAATCATGTGTTAAAAAAGAACCCAGTGGTAGCAAATAGGCCAAAATTTTTATTAGAAAAGATGTTAAGACAGACTGTAAAGGTTTATCATGAGACGATTAATGCCGAATAAAGAGAACCGTTCATTTTTAGTATTGGGCTTGTTGGTTCTAGTGTTAATACTGTTGCCTTTTTCACGTTTTGCAGAGTTGCCAATTCTCGTACTAAGTTTAATGGGTATTTATGGCTTGTTTGTTAATTGGGAGCTGCTTAAGAGTTCTAAGCAATTTTATATTTTGAGTACAGTTATTGGTTGTTATTTTTTGATGACCATAATTTCATCAATTGATTCCTATTGGCAGGAAAAGTCTATTATTGTGGCATTTTCTAGTTTTCGATTTTATTTTGCAACGATTGCTCTGATCATACATCTTCAAAGCAAACATTTTTATCTGCTCATAAAGTTAGTGACAGCAATCATAATATTTTTATCAATAGATGCTTTATTTCAATATTTTGTAGGGTTTGATATTATAGGAAGGGAGAGTTATGAAGGCCGCTTAAATGGTATATTTGGTCAACACCATGCAAAACTTGGACCTGTATTAGCTTTGTTGTTACCAGTTACCATGATTGGTTTAAGACATTATCCTTCTCTTGTTCGATGGATTTCTATATTGGTAGTTATAGTCGTCATTATATTATCTGGTACACGATCTGCATGGATAATGATGCTTTTCACTTTATTCGCTTATTGGTTTCACCATGTAAAAAAGCGCCGTTTTCAATTAATGATTAAAGCAGTAATAGCCTCAGTGATTATTATAGGTAGTTTATGGTCTATTTCAACTGAGTTTCAGCAAAGAATTAATCGAACAATGGCATTATTTGACGGCACTCAGGCTGGATTAGATTTTGCTCTAGCTGATCGCTTGTCTATATGGAAGACTTCATGGAACATGATCGAGCAACATCCGATTAATGGTATTGGAGCTCATGCATTTCGGAAGGCGTATCCAAGTTTTGCAAATAAAGATGATTACTGGCAGCAAAAAGATGGTGTTGGGATGCATGCCCATCACTGGGTTCTTGAAGTTTTGGCTGAAACGGGACTAATAGGCTTCTTTTTATTAAGTTTTGCTAGCTTTAGATTATTTGCCTTTGTTAAAAATAATTATCATAAACATTACTCTTGGGCCTTTATGATTGCTTTAGTCAGTGCATTTTTGCCTGTCACTAGCATATATTCAATCTTTGCCTCATTCTGGTCGATTTGTCTTTGGTTTGTTGGGGCCTGTTTAATTGTTATGAGTAAAGTTAATGAATAAGCTATCAGCAGTTGTGACTTGTTATAATAATCAAGAAACTATTGAAAAGTGTGTGAGAAGCCTAAGCTTTGCTGATGAAGTAATGGTTTTAGATTCTTTTAGTAGTGATAACACATTGAAGATATTAGCTTCATTAAACTGCACAGTGAAACAACAAACATTTAAAGGTTATGCCAAGCAAAAACAAGATGCCATTAATTTTGCAAACTATGATTGGGTACTTCTTTTGGATTCAGATGAGTTTTTGACAACTGAAGCTCAAGCTATTATTAAAAATTGGCAAAAAAGAACACCTAATGCTGCTGCATATTCATTGCCCAGAAGAGAGTGGGTGTTTTGGCAATGGTCAAGTCCTTGGGTGCGTATGAATAAATTTATTAGACTTTTTAATAAAATCAGTGCAAGGGTTTCTAATGATTTGGTGCATGAATCGATTCAATCATCTGGAAAGGTCGCCTCTCTTAATGCCATTATTAGGCATTATGGAGAAACTTCTGTTGCTGTTAAATTAGCAAAAATTAATAAGTACGCAGAATTATCGGCTCAACAGAAATTCCAACAAGGAAAAAAAGTCAGTCGATTGAAATTGGTGGTATATCCAATTTGGTATTTTATTAAACAGTATTTTTTTAGAAGACAAATATTTAATGGTAGAGCTGGTTTTATAAATGCAAAAATTAACACCCAATATGCCTATTTAAAATATGCAAAATTATATGAGATGATTCACTCTAAAAAGAGCACGCTGTGAGTTTTAAAAAAATCAAGACTGATTTTTTAATTTCGGTTGCAAAAATTATTGCTATGTTTCCACTGGATGCGATTTTAAAAATAGGCGCTTCAATTGGATATTTGACATGGTTGATTCCAAATAAAAGAAAGAAAATTGCCACAAGAAATATTGTTTTATGTTTTCCGGATTTATCAAATAAGCATCAGAGATCATTAGTCAAAGAAAATTTAATATCAACAGGAATTGGTTTTGCGGAGATGATTATTTCATTTTGGAGTAAAACTGATAAATTTATTCATAGATTTGACTTTGAAGGTTTGGAATATGTTGAAAGTGCCTTAAAGAGGAATAAGGGCTGTATTTTATTAAGTTGTCATATACATTCGATTGAGTTAGCAAGCAGAGCAATAAATACTCAACTAAACAACCCTGCATTTATTCTGGGGCGACAACATAATAACAAAATATTTGAAACTCATGTTGATAACGCCAGAAGAAAACACTGTGAGAAAACCATAGATAAGAAGGACTTGAGATCTGTTCTCAAAGCCTTTAAAGAAAATCGATTCATATTTTATATTCCTGATCAAAACTTCTCCTACCACTGTGAGTACATAGACTTTTTTAAGCAGCCTGCTGCCACAGTCATTGCGCCTGTGAAAATTTCTCAAACCAGTCAGGCAGCAGTCGTGCCATGGTTTTGTTTTCGAGAAAAAAATAAATGGAAAATTCAGTTCCACCCACCATTAGACTATTTTTATACTGAAGACATGACATGCAGTTTGACTCGAATGAATCAACTCTTTGAAGCGCAGATTAAAAAATATCCCGAGCAATATTTATGGGTGCATAGGCGCTTTAAAAATCACCCTAAAGGAAAAAATTATTTATATAAGGATTTATAGAAAATATTGACTATCAATCAGTATAAAATTCCTGATTAAACTTAATATTAATAACATTTTTACTGTTTTGAGGCTGAATTTGAGCCTTAAAATTTATGGTTTCTTTGCTACTCACCGAAAATATACCTATATAGTAGATGGCTCCATCGTTTTCGCTTATTTTCTTTAGTGTGACTGATTTATTTTGACCATATAAATTCTTAGCAGATAAATGAATGGTGGCCTCAACAGGAGTTGAAACAGTCTCTTCGTTTAGTTTGAGTACTGCAATGTTAACAAACCCTTTATTTTTAGAACGGCCAATCTGATAACTTTTTGCAACTTCGGGTGATAAGACCATAGTCGATAAAGCAATATAATTTACTTCAAAACCATTTTCTTGTTTAGAATGTTCTGAGCTGTAAACTTGATAAGTAAACATGACTAGCAATAGAATATAATTATTAATTGATAGCATAAGGTTTCTCCTTTATATGGGATTATTATATGTTGACACTATAACACATAAATTTCTTACAAAAAAAAGCCAAACAATATGTTTGGCTTTTTAGCTTTTATAAACTAGAGGGTTATGAAACTAACTTCTTAATAGCTTCTCCTAATAAGGTAGGAGATTTAACGGTTGTAACACCAGCAGCTTCAAGTGCTTCGTATTTTGCTTGTGCCGTACCCTTTCCACCAGCGACAATAGCACCAGCATGCCCCATACGTTTGCCTGCAGGTGCTGTTACTCCAGCAATATATGAGACAACTGGTTTTGTGACGTGTTGTTTTATATATTCTGCAGCTTCTTCTTCAGCAGAACCTCCAATTTCGCCAACCATGATGATGCCTTCTGTTTGTGGGTCATTTTGAAATAATTTCAAACAATCTATAAAATTCATGCCTTGAATGGGATCTCCTCCTATACCAATACAAGTGGTTTGACCTAAGCCAACCTTTGTCGTTTGGTGAACAGCTTCATAAGTTAATGTGCCTGATCGAGAAACAATGCCAATGTTACCAATTTTGTGGATAGCTCCAGGCATTATCCCAATTTTGCATTCACCAGGAGTAATAACGCCAGGACAGTTGGGGCCAATAAGATTAACATCTGGTTTAGTGTCTAATACAGCTTTCACACGCATCATATCTAAAACAGGGATTCCTTCTGTAATACATATGATGACTTTTATGCCAGCATCAACCGATTCCATGATAGCATCTGCCGCAAATGGAGGTGGAACAAGTATCATACTGGCATTGGCACCAGTAGCTTTTACTGCGTCAACTACTGTATTAAAAACAGGGCGATCTAAATGAGTTGTGCCACCTTTGCCTGGTGTGACGCCACCAACAATTTGTGTGCCATAATCAATGGCTTGCTGTGAATGAAAAGTTCCTTGAGAACCAGTAAAACCTTGGACTACAACTTTGGTATCTTTATTAATTAATACGCTCATAATATTCTCCTTATGCTACCGCTGCTACAGCTTTATTTGCTGCGTCATCTAAATCATCAGCAGCAATAACTGCTAAACCACTTTGTTCAATAAGTGCTTTTCCTTGCTCAACATTGGTTCCTTCTAAACGAACAATAATTGGTTGTTTAACTCCTACTTCTTTAATGGCATCAATTATGCCTTGAGCAATAAGATCACAACGTACAATTCCACCAAAGATATTCACTAAAATAGATTCAACATTAGGGTCTGACAAAATTATTTTAAAGGCGATCGCTACACGTTCTGCAGTGGCTCCACCACCTACATCTAAGAAGTTGGCAGGATCTCCGCCCTTAAGTTTAATTACATCCATAGTCGCCATAGCAAGTCCAGCACCATTTACCATGCATGCAATATTGCCATCTAATTTAATGTAATTCAATTCATGTTCATGTGCTTCAGCTTCAGCAGGATCTTCTTGAGTTTTATCTCTCATAGCTGCTAGTGTTTTGTGTCTGAATAAAGCATTATCATCAATGGCTATTTTTGCATCGAGTGCCACAACATTATCATTGCCATCAATTATTAAAGGGTTGACTTCTACTAATGCCAGGTCTTTGTCAATGAACATTTTATGTAAGCCAAGCATAATACTGGTTAATTGACGAACTTGTTTGGTAGATAAGCCCATTTCAAAGCCAACTTTCCGGCATTCATATGGATATAAACCCTCGCCATTTTCAACAATGACGGTATGAATTAACTCCGGCGTTGTTCTAGCTACTTCTTCAATATCCACACCACCTTCAGCACATACAACAAATGATAAGCATTTGTTGGCCCTATCAACCAAAAGACTTAAGTAAATTTCTTGTTTTATATCAGCTGCGGCTGTTATTAAAACTTCGTTTACTGGCAATGCCATGCCACCTGTTTGGTAAGTTTCAATCGTCATGCCAAGCATGTTTTTTGCATTTTCTTTAACAGCTTCTAAACTAGTAGAATATTTAACGCCACCGGCTTTACCACGCCCGCCAGCGTGAACTTGGGCCTTAACTACCCAAGCTTGCCCACCTAATTTTTCAGCTGCAGATACCGCATCTTCTACAGTTCTTGCGACTAGTCCAGCTGGAACAGGAATTCCATAGGATTCGAATATTTCTTTTGCTTGATACTCATGAAAATTCATGTATATACCTCATTTTAGCTAATAATTTATTAAAGTTGTTTATTATACGTAAAGTTGTTAGCGATGTCATATTCTGTGCTATAAATAGTTAATTCATTAATGGCATGTCATTTGTATAAACTCAGAATTATTTACTTATTGTTAAAGTTTGTATATTAGGTCGCAAAAAAGGAATTACTATTTGAGTAAAATAGTTGTTCAAAAATTTAAGAAAATCGTGTAAAGTACAGATATATAAAAGAAAAATAACTTTAATATTCAGGATAAAAACAAATTAAATGGTAAAAAACGATTCAAAAATAATGTTGAATGGTACTTTGAGACGATTAATTGCTTCTTCTTTAATTTCTGAAGAGGATGCTATTGATGCAGTTAAAACATCAAAAAAACGCAGGATCCCATTATTTTCATATCTTGTAGAAAATGATATAGCACCTTCAGATGAGTTAGCAAGTATATCCTCTGAAGAATATGGAGTGCCATTGTTTGATGCGTCAGTTATGGATTTGAAAATGTTGCCTCTAAATCTAGTTGAAGAAAAGCTCATTAATAAACATAATATATTGCCTTTATATAAACGTGGTAAAAAATTATTTATTGCTATATCTGACCCAACAAATGTGACGGCAATTGAAGAAATAAAATTTCATACTAATATGCCAGTTGAGCCTATTGTTGTCTCACATGATATTTTAGTTGCTGTGATTGATGAAGCAATGAATGAAGCTGAGTCAATAATGGATGATGATGACGAGGATGATGAAGGATTAGAAGATTTAGATTTTGAAGATACAACTGAAGTTGAAGAAGAGACAAGCTCTGAATCTAATGATGCAGACGACACGCCGGTTGTTAAGTTTGTCAATAAAGTTTTACTAGATGCAATTAAGCGCGGAGCTTCAGATATACATTTTGAACCTTATGAAAAAAATTATCGAGTAAGGTATCGAATTGATGGAATGTTAAAAACCATGGCCAAGCCACCAATTGGCATGACTATGAAGATTTCTTCAAGAATCAAAGTAATGTCTAAACTAGACATTGCAGAAAGGCGTATTCCACAAGATGGTCGAGTGAAACTGAATCTTTCAAAAACAAAATCAATAGATTTTCGTGTCAGTACCTGTCCGACTTTGTTTGGTGAAAAGATAGTTATGCGTATTCTTGATGCTTCAGCAGCCAAAATGGGGATTGATATGCTGGGGTATGAAGCTGAGCAGAAAGAATTATTTCTTAAGGCCATTCACAAGCCATATGGAATGGTGTTGGTGACAGGTCCGACAGGAAGTGGTAAAACTGTTTCACTGTATACTGCTCTTAACATATTAAATGTAGACGGCACCAATATTTCTACAGCTGAAGATCCTGTTGAAATACGTGTGAATGGCATTAACCAAGTTCAACAAAATGCCAGACAGGGAATGACTTTTTCAGTTGCATTGCGATCATTCTTACGTCAAGATCCTGATATTATAATGGTGGGTGAGATTCGAGACTTAGAAACAGCCGAGATTGCAATTAAAGCAGCTCAAACAGGTCATATGGTACTTTCAACACTGCATACTAATAGTGCGCCAGAAACAGTTAGTCGCCTTATTAATATGGGGATTGCTCCATTTAACATTGTTTCTGCGGTTTCACTTGTCATTGCGCAAAGATTAGGTAGAAGGTTGCATGATTGTAAAGAAATTGGTGATTATCCAGTTGAAGCTTTATTAAAAGAAGGTTTTTCTGAAGATGTGGTTAAAGATATGAAAATTTATGATGCCAAAGGTTGCAGAAAGTGTACCAGTGGTTATAAGGGGCGAGTCGGTGTTTACCAAGTTATGCCGTTATCAGATAATTTAAAAAGAATCATATTAGCTGGGGGCAATTCTTTAGAAATTGCCGATCAGGCATTAGCAGACAAGATTCCCGATTTAAGAGAGTCTGCATTATTAAAAGTACAAAATGGCATAACCAGTTTATCTGAAGCCAATAGAATTACGGTAGATTAATATTATGGCAAATAAATCAAACGCAATAGCAGAATACACTACTTTCACATGGTCAGGAAAAGATAAAACTGGCAAAAAAATTAAAGGTGATATTAAAGCAAAAAGTCAAACTGTTGCTCGTTCTGAGTTGCGCAGGCAAAATATCACGGTTAATAAAATAGGTAAGAAAAGAAAACCTCTTCTCTCATCAGGTAAGAAAATATCGGCTCAGGATATCTCCTTATTTTCTCGCCAATTGGCAACTATGATGGAATCTGGCGTACCAATGGTACAAGCATTTGAAATCATTGAAGGAGGCCAAAAAAATCCTAATATGCAAAAATTGCTTAATAAAATAAAAGTTGATATTCAATCTGGACTCAGTTTAAGTGAGGCTTTGAGTAAACATCCAATTCAGTTTGATGAGCTTTATTGTAACCTTGTTGCTGCAGGTGAAAAAGCGGGTGTTTTAGATGAATTGTTAGACACTATTGCAACCTATAAGGAAAGGACTGAAGAAATTAAAGGTAAAATCAAAAAAGCCATGTATTATCCAGCGGCTGTTTTGGTCGTAGCATTTGGTGTAACTGCTTTATTATTGCTTAAGGTTGTGCCACAATTTCAAGAAATGTTTCAGGGTTTTGGGGCAGACCTGCCTGGATTGACATTAATGGTGGTTGCAGCTTCGAAAGCTTTACAAGAAAATTTCTTTTTCTATTTGGCGGTCATAGTCGGAGTAATCGTTGGATTTATTATGCTCAAAAAAAGATCTATTAAATTTGCCCATGCATTAGATCGCATGGCATTAAAAATTCCAATAGTGGGTAATATATTAAATAATGCTGCAATTGCAAGATTTGCAAGAACTTTATCAACCACATTTGCTGCTGGTGTGCCACTGGTTGAGGGGTTGGATACGGTATCTGGTGCTGTTGGTAATGTTGTATATACCGATGCAGTAAAAAAGATTAAGGAAGATGTTTCAACAGGTCATCAACTCCAATTGGCAATGCAGCAAGTAGGGATCTTTCCACATATGGTTGTTTCAATGGCATCGATTGGTGAAGAGTCAGGAAATTTAGATACGATGCTTGGAAAAGTTGCTGATTATTATGAAAATGAAGTGGCCAATGATGTTGATGCGATGAGTAGTTTGATAGAACCAATGGTAATGGTTATCATTGGAGGATTGGTTGGAGTTATGATTGTAGCCATGTACTTACCTATCTTCAAGCTTGCGGCAGTTATGTAAAAAATGGATGTATTAATTTTACTAAAATCGTCACCTGCGGCTTTGTTACTGGTGACATTTATCTTTTCATTATTAGTTGGAAGTTTTTTGAATGTGGTTATATTTAGGTTTCCACGCTCAATGGAATATGAATGGACCAATGATAGCATCAGTCATTTGTCTGAAAATCATAATGAATTGAAAGATTCTTTGATTAAGTATGTTCCAAAAAACAAACCTCCAAGCATCATCTGGGCGAGATCAAACTGTCAAAATTGTAATCATCAAATAAAAGCATGGGAAAATATTCCTTTGTTTGGATTTCTATTTTTAAGGGGTAAATGTTCAGGTTGCCAGACAAAAATTTCTCATAGGTATTGGATTGTTGAATTACTGACTGCAATACTAAGTACATTAGTTGTTTTTCATTTTGGTTGGTCATTGGCGTCAATATCAGGATTAATTTTAACCTGGTATTTACTATCAATTGCATTAATAGATTTTGATACGATGGTCATTCCTGATCAATTTAGTTTATCACTCATGTGGATAGGTTTGTTTATCAGTCTTTGGGTGGTTTTTATAGAGCCTTCTAGTGCAATTAAGGGGGCATTATTCGGATATTTATTGTTGTGGTCAGTGTTTCATGTATTTAAACTGGTGACAGGAAAAGATGGAATGGGCTATGGTGATTTTAAACTCTTGGCTGCTGGCGGAGCTTGGTTTGGCGTACAATCTGTTTTAGTTATAATTATTATGTCTGCTTTTGCTGGCGCAGTTATAGGTTCATTGTATTTATTTCTATCAAAAAATAGTAAAAACAAACAAATTCCATTTGGCCCTTATTTAGCTGCTGGAATTTGGATAAATATGTTATATGGAGAGGCTATTATCAATTGGTATTTAGATTTTTCAGGCTTAAGTTAACTATCTATCTAGTATGCACTTTAAAAATAAATGTTTCACTATCGGCTTAACAGGAGGTATTGCCAGTGGTAAATCTGCTGTCAGTCGTATTTTTGAAGAGATTGGTTGTGAAATTATTGATACCGATATTGAAGCTAGAATTGTTGTGGAGCCGGGTAGTGAAGGATTGAAACTGTTAGTAACTGAATTTGGTGATTCAATATTAGATGAAAAGAAGATATTAAACAGAGCTAAATTAAGAAAAATAGTATTCGAAGACCCTGCAAAGTTATCTCTGTTGAATACAATTCTTCATCCTTTGATTCAACAAGCAGTCATCAGTAAAATTAGTAGTGTTAAAAAGAAATATTGTATTATTGTTATACCTCTTTTATGTGAAAGTAGTCAATATGATTGGTTGGACAGGGTTTTAGTAGTTGATGTTAATCCAGAAACTCAATTAAATAGACTGTTAAAAAGAGACTCAATTAGCAAAGAATTAGCCATGAATATGATGCAAAGCCAATGTTCAAGAAAGCAAAGGTTAACTATAGCGAATGATGTCATTAATAATGAATGTTCATTGGAAGAATTAGAAAAATATGTTGTAACATTAAATCGTTTATACAAATCTTTCTAAAACATAAAAAAATTATGTATTTTTTAAAACAAAGCGTTATACTACGCATCCTAAAAGTATTAGATGGATATTAATACTGTAAAAAGTAAAGGGCCCGTAGCTCAGTTGGTTAGAGCGTCCGACTCATAATCGGCAGGTCCCCCGTTCAAGTCGGGGCGGGCCCACCACTATTTTGTAGATGATATTAGGTTAGCAGTCCTATCCCAGCCCTCAAATATCAATTATCAATTATTAATAATTCATTAGCTTCTATTATTTTTTAACTAATTATTTGCTTCTAATAACTCAATCTAGATTAAAATTTAATTTTTCACAATCCTATAAATCACTTTATTACTAGTACATAGGTTTTAATTTGTTAGATCTGAATTTATAGTGCTAACGACTTAATAAAATTTACAAATACTATAATCAGTAAATAGTAATAAAAAAGGCCCAAAATAAATTGGGCCTTTAGTTTCTAATAATTTATGATTTATTATTAGTTGGCTTGAACTCTAAAAGAAACACCAGATGCTGCTCTGTATCCTCTCAAGTCAATATGCCATGTACCGCTAGCAGGAGCATTAAATGTACATACTTCATCATTGCCTGAATCATAAGGGCGGCAATCATACGCACTAGTTGTAGATTGTGATCCTTGACGCACATACAAGTCAGCATCACCAGTACCACCTGACATAGTTACAGTTAAAGTTGAATAACCTGCTGTTAAATCAACTGTGTAACGTGCCCATGCATTTCTAGCTACAGATATGTTGCTAGTTGTAGTATCAATTGGCGTTGGTCCTGATCCAGCTTCAGTATAACTACCTGTTAAACTAACACCTGAAAAAGTACTATATGCCTTAACTCGTACATAATACGTGCCTCCAGATTGGCTTCCAGTACATGTTTCATTATTACCACCTACATAAGGTCTACAGTCGTAATTTGAATCAGTAGGAGCCGCTCCAAATCGAACATACATATCTGCATCACCTGAACCGCCAGAGATAGCAAAACTTATATCTGTTGCACCGGCTGGAACTTCCATAGTATACAGGAT